>Ga0114959_10000992_pt1 | contig 25923 bp, 15 predicted proteins | sample C_130625_EF_Meta_FD_87317 | JGI IMG/M metagenome (GOLD analysis project Ga0114959, IMG submission 87317) | Freshwater microbial communities from Lake Croche, Canada to study carbon cycling - C_130625_EF_MetaG | ecosystem: Environmental > Aquatic > Freshwater > Lake | place: Lake Croche, Canada... | reverse complement strand
TAATTATTAATCCACTTACTGAAGAAAAAAGGCTTTGTCTTGAAAAAATTATTCTATATACAAATGCGAGAGATGAAGTAAACATTAAAGAATGGGTCGCGCATCATTTATTATTAGGGTTTAACAAAATATATGTATTCGATCATAAATCCAAAATACCATTGAAAGAAACGTTGTCGCCTTTTAAAAATGTCGTTGTTGAAAGAATTGAAGACGACGGTCCAATAAAATTGCCACTTATGTTAAAAGCTGCAAAAATTTCTACAATAGCGAATGCTGATTGGATATTATATTTAGACGCTGACGAATTTTTAGTTTTAAATGCATTTGATAATGTAAAACAACTGTTAAAACAATACTTGTTTGCAGATTCTGTTGGAATCAATTGGCTTATGTTTGGTACAAACAACCATAAGAAAGAACCTCAAAATGGGTTATTAATAGAAAATTATACAAGGTCAGATTTAAAGTTGAATCACCATGTAAAAACGTTTGTTAGACCTTCGCGGGTTATTAATGCTATAACGCCGCATTATTTTGTAATCTCAGAACCAGCCAGAATGATTTCAATAAATATGAAACCAATGTTTGAGTCAAAGTCATTTAATAATTGGGAAATAGAATATTATAAATGCGCTGCATTTGTAGCGCATTATCTTTATCAATCAGAAGAATCTTATATCAACCGGAAGATATTACTTCCCAGAGATGATAACGCTCAAACCAGACAAGTAGAAGAAAATATTCATGAAAAACACAATTCAACTGAAAACTTTTTAGTTAAAAATAAATACTCTGAACGAATAAATCGTCTTCTTGAAATAAGAAAATAATATAACATCTCTCAATAGAGGTTATATTATTTGTGAATTAAAGTTATGACTTGATATGAGTTAAAGCATGACTTGTTATGAGCTAATTTAGTGTTTGCGATGTTTGCGAGTTTTGCCACCAAACTTGGGAATTAAACCACTTAATCCCTTTCTCTTGGAGTATTTATTTTGGGCCGCCCATAAACCAAAAGGAACTAACGCATTATTAATTACTTGTCCCCAATATCCACCTCTCTTGGTGCGCTTCTTTCCTCCTTTTATGACACCAGAAGACGCAACTGATGGTGGAATAACAGAGTTTTGACCGCTTGTTCCCACTATAGCATTTCCATAGGGGGTGGGACCACCATTGCTGGAAAATACGCGGTTGTAAGCGGTATCACCGGCACCAACCACATTAACGCCATTTTGCCAAGCGGATGAAGATCCACCGCGTCTTCTACGACGCTTTCCACCAGCTAACGCCATGGATGCAGATCTAGCGCGGCTTCTAGACATATTCATGCCAGACTTTCTTCTACGTGAACCACCTCTGGATGCAGAACTTGTTGCTAAAGGATTAGTCATTGAACTTGAAGTTGAACGGGAACTTGATGTCATTATATAGAATAATGAGAAAAGAATAATAAAAAATAAAAACTCTGGACCCTAAAATTAAACACAATGAAAAATACTTAAAATAACTAAAATAACTTAGAAATGATACTTTTATTTCGTAAAACTAAAATTAACAGAGTCAATATCGCTAAAATCATTATAAAAATTAAAAACACAAGAAACAGTGTGATATAGATATAAGGATTAATAAAATCAAGAACCATCTGAATTACTGGGCTACAAAATGACTTCAGTTCTGTTTTAACGTCTTCTCTTTTTAATATCTCTAAACATTGTTGAATTATTGGTTCTTTCATACTGACAAATATATAATTAAAAAATAAAATTATTTCAATGTTTTTGCGTGTTATTATAGTATAATTTTTCTTAATAACAAGTAATGGAAAACATTTTTCAACCGAACAACGATTTTGATTTTTCGCATATATCTTTAGCGCACCCTACAGGAATTCAAGGCGGTGCCTATTTTACAAGAATACAAATGCATAATAAACCACTCTATATTGAAACACCAAAATCTTTAACTAGACAAGGGTTTATTAAAAATGGTAAAAAAATTTATTGTGATCTCATGTTTGATAATAATGACGAACAATTTATCCATTGGTTGGAAACCCTAGAAAACAAGTGTCAAGAATTAATTTATAAAAAAGGCGAATCTTGGTTTGAAAATAAACTGGAATTAACGGATATTGAAACCGCGTTTGCGTCTCCTATAAGAGTTTATAAATCCGGCAAATATTATTTAGTAAGAGTAAACGTTAAAGTAAATTATAACACAAATATTCCAAATATAAAGATATATAATGAGAGCGAAACACCTATTGCGATAGAAGACGTAACGTGTGAGAACAATATCATATCTATAATAGAAGTTCAGGGAATTAAATTTACTAGTAGAAACTTTCAAATTGAAATGGAGTTAAAACAGGCGATGGTTATGAGCTCAGAAAAAATTTTTGATAGCTGTTTAATAAAATCATTAGTTAAAAATAACAAACCACAAGAACCTCATAGAGAAGAAATTATTTTAAAACAACCAGAATTAGAACCCAACGAAGAAGACCAACCCCCTATAAATAATATTTTAGAAGAAGTTAAAGAAAGCGTTGAAGAAACAGAAAATAAAGTAGAAACGGTAACTAATAATTCCGAAGAAACATTAAGCAATACTGTTGATAATTTGATTTTGTCAGACTCACAATTAATAAATGGTTCGGGAGATTATTTAACAGAAGTTGAATTGACTTCTGATTTTGAAAATTTAGAAACAATAACTTTGAAAAAACCCAACCAAGTTTATTATGAAATTTATAAAGCTGCTAGAAAAAAGGCAAAAGAAGCAAAAAAAATGGCAATAGCCGCTTTTTTAGAAGCCAAGAATATTAAGAAAACATATATGTTGGATGACATGGATGATAGCGAAGATAGCGAAGATAGTGATGAAAGTGAGTACAATGATTCGGAACTCGGTTATTTATCAGAAACTTCAGAGAATGATTTAGAAAAAGCATAAACAAAAGAAAAATGAAAATAGTATGAGAATGTTTAGAATAAACTAATTAAACAATTAAACTGTATTCAAAAAAATATTTTATCAGTTAATTTTATATAATGAGCAGCACTTTAAAAAAGCTATGGTCCGATTATGGTATTGGAGCTCTTGTCGTCTTATTGATAGTTGCATATGGCGTTAGCGTTTTTGCAAAATACTTAACAGCTAAAGGCATGTATGGGTCAGAATCAATGGCGTCAACTCCTAATTCCGCTTATGCCGGCGCTGGTTCCGGTTCTGGCTCCAGAGGTTCAGCCCCCTCTGGCCCTCGTCCCGCGGAAGCTTTAGGCCAAAACGAAGTTTTTGCCTCAGTGAAAGGAATTTCAACCCCCAATGTTGGCGTTCCCACTTCTTGCTCCAAACCAAATATCCAAAACCCTTCTGATTTATTACCCAAGGACACAAACAGTGAGTGGGCGCAATTAAACCCTTCTGGAAAGGGTGAACTTTCTAACATTAACTTGTTAAAGGCTGGTTACCACATTGGTATTGATACCATCGGCCAAACATTAAGAAACGCCAACTTACAAATTCGTTCTGAACCCCCTAACCCTCAGCTTTACGTGGGCCCTTGGAATCTTTCTACTATTGAGCCAGATTTCATGAGACCTCCTTTAGAGTTAGGCGCCGGTCCTCAATAAATTTGTCACGTTAACCGGTAATAACATTTTATTCCATTAAATCAAATTTTTTATATTCTCCATTATATTTTATTATTTAAGATGGTTAATTTAACACGTAAAATATATAATAACATCATATTATATGTTTAATACTATTTGGAAAAGTGAGGCTTTAACCTATGTAATTATAGCAGCAGTTCTTTTAATATGCCTCAAAATTTATTCAGAATCAGAATTATTTAGTTTAAAATGCGTCATATCTACGGTGGATGGAAATAAATACTGTGTGAGAGATAGAACCCAAATAAATAAAGCGGCAGATTTGTTAGCAAGAGTAACTGAAAAGTGTAAAAAACTCGTTGAATATGTTGGAAAAAAATATCCAGGCGACCCAGATGTTGAACGCTTAGTAAAAGGATTCAACCCTAAACGAATATCAGAAACGTTGCCAACTAGTGAATTAACCGCTTATAGTGAAAATAAAGGAGAGAAGTTGGCATTTTGTTTGAGTAAATCAAAAAATAGTAGCACTTTAATAGATATTAATACACTTACATTTGTTTCAATACACGAATTATCTCACATAATGACAAAATCAGTGGGACATAAACAAGAATTTTGGCAAAATTTTAAATTCTTATTGGAAAATGCTAAGGCCGCAAATATTTATCAACCCGTTGATTATAAAAAAAAACCTCAGGGTTATTGCGGAATGACAATCTCTGACAACCCTTATTACGACTTGTAATAAGTGCAATTTAATATTCTAACAATTATAAAATATTAAATATTAAATACTACACCATTTCTCATTTTTACGAAACACGCATTTATACATTTTTCATTAAAATATATAAATACAATTAGAGTAAAACAACTATATGTTAAAAAAACATATAGTATTATTTGAAAGCAAAGACTATGAGTGGATTGCTTATTCTACTACCGGAAGAGACGCTAAAAGAATATTAAATGTAAATAAAAAATATGGTGTATTTTACATTTTTGAGTGCAATATAGAGAAACAATATCCTTACACTATGAAATTAAAATTTCCACTAGATAAACATTACGATTGTAAAAAAATAAACAAATACAAAGAAGAAAATCTTAAAGAAGAAGATAAATACATTATAGTTAGTTATGAAGATGAAAATGAAAGCATTTGTTTTGATGTAAAACACAATTAAATGGGCGTTTTGTTAACTTCTTGTGAAATGAGAAAAAGGTATAAAAATAATTTCATTATTATGAGAAATTATATATAAAATAATACCAAGAGTATATATATATGTCATTACACAATAACAAAATTTATAAAGTACATCATTTAATAGATAAAAATACAGTAAAAGGAATATATGTATTCTATGGGAATAATTTAGATTTTCCAAACCCAGATGTTTTGTTTAAGACGGACCCCAAAAACGAAGCATTCATTGATTCAAAAACAGGACTCCATCTTTTCAATGATTCTGAGTTATCTAGGATTTTAGATAAAACTAATCCGGTCAATGTATATTTTTTAAAACAACAAATTCATTTTGATGATTCTATTGGGGTTATTAAATTAAAAATAGTAGAAGCCCTATCAAATAGTATTTCATTGGAACAGATTTACCTATTTTGTAATAAAGAAGAGTCATTTAATCCGCAAAATGTTTATCAAACGTTAACTCAAAAAAATAAATTAGAATTAACTAGAATTAGATTAGACCAATTTTTATTAAACATTCGCGATGATACTGGTTTCTCATTAACAACAAAACTTAAAACAAAAGAAACATATAGCTACGATGATATTATGGAATTAAACTTTACGGATAACTTATATCAAGTATCTAAACCGCTGGGGCAAAAATTTTTTATAATTGAAAATGAATATCCATTTGTTTGCAATCCATTTGATGTAACTGAATACGACCCTTTTATTGAGAGAGCCGCTAGAAAATCTTTAACAACTCTTAACAGTCACTTGCTTTTAAATAGTGGAAGTATTATCGGAAACAACATTTATTTGTGTTTGGCCGAGGATGTTTTACAAGTAGCTAAGGAAAATGGAGTATCAGAAAGTATAACTAGCACAATATATTATCCTTTTTTATTAAAACACGGTGTAACCAATTATGAAGAACTAATAGATAAAAAATATGTTCTCATTGAAGACAATAAAAAGTTATTAAATAAAAATACAACTGATACTTTTGAAAGTATTAATTTATTTTATGACGTGCATAAATATAAAAAAGAAACGGCAAAATATAAATTTAAAGGTTCCGGAATCCAATTTATAAAATTGTCAATTCTGCCTGAGTTTTCTGTTAAAATACCTCTTGATATAATATTTAAAATTATACATGCAACAGAAAATAACCCACTGATTAAATACAACCCTTCTGTAAAATTTGAAAATATATATCGTCTTTATGCTGATAAAATATCAATGGATGGAAGAAAAATACCATTCCTTGAGAAATCAACTATTTTTAAACTCATGAAAGAGATTGGAAAAACAAAAACTGTATCCGTTTACATAGATGATCCAAAAAATATGTTTTTTTTAACATGCGAATTTGAAGAAAGCGGAAACATAAATATAACTGGTGAATTTGCAAAGGCAATTGACATTTCAGAAATTGAAGCGCTTATTAAAAGTCACATAAATCCAATAATTGAAGATGTTAAAAATTACTTAGATCAAAGCGGGTATAAAATTCAAACATATGAAAACATTTATAAAAACAACGTTATTGTTAAAAAAATGGACTATCAAACAAATTTTGAAATAACGAAAACAATCAAATTAGACGATTTTATTGGTTGTATTACTAGCGCATTTGTAATTGAAACAAAAGATCTCAAAGCAAAGAATGGAATAAATATGCGCTTTAAAAGAGTTTCTAATTTTAATAAATTTACAAGTCAAGAAGCATTTATAATAGAGCAGGCAAATCAAAAAGACGGATTGAAAGGAGATGAAATAGTATTAGCACTTATAGAAAATTATAGGATGGATGAAAATGAGGCGCGCAGTTTAGTTGCAAAATTGGCAAGCGAGTTACAAGTTGAACGCGGAGTAAAGAAGAGAGACATTGAAATAAAATCTAACCCCGGGTTTAAAACAAATATAAAATTAAATAACACAACAAGCGTTATAACAATAACAGTAGAAAACATTAATGATATTTATTATTTGGATACGATACCCATTTATTTAGACTCATTTATACGTTTAACTCAAGATAAAAATAGTACAGCCGTGTCAGTTAAAATGATTAATTCATCTTGCTCCACAAAAGAAAAAGAAGGTTTGGTAGTTGAAGATATTATATCTCCTTTAGAGATTGCGTTTCCAGAACAAGAAATTCCGGTTGTTGAAGATGATGATATGGGGTTTGAGGATTTTAGCGAGTATATTAAAGGAGTAGAACAAGTGAAAGAACCCAAGTTCAAAAGTGCTATTGATTTAATTTACGGCGATGACGATTATGAAGACGAAGAAGAAGATGAAGAAGAAAAGGGTGGTTTAAATGGTGGGACATCATCATCGTCCGAAGAATTTTTTGAGGGAGCTAAACTACCTAGCAGTTCTGACAATGAACCCAAAGTTGTTGTTCCAGCTCGCGCGCCTAAAAAAAAATTAGTCGTCCAAGAAGAGGATTCTATAAGGGATATTGTTGGAATGCGTTTAAAAAATCCAACTCCATTTGCTGCGAAAATGTATGAATTAGAACCAACTTTATTTTTAAAAGAAGATAAAGGTAAGTTTTCAAGATATTCGCGAACGTGTGGTTCATCTGCAAAAAAACAACCAATTTTGATAACGGAAGAGGAAATGCAAGAAATGCGAAATGAAGATCGTGATAAGATAATAGAAAAATATGGTGAAGAAAAATTTAATGCATTGACAAAAGAAAAACAAGATGAAATAATAAAAGCTGACAGTTTTTTAAGACCAGAAGATGTTATAAAATACGGCTCTAAACCAGATAACAAATACTATTATATTTGCCCGAGATATTGGTGTTTAAAAACGAATCGTCCAATTGATCCAAAAGAAATGGTAGAAGTTAAAGATAAAAACGGGAATCCCATTCTTGATAAAAATGGGGATAAAGTTAAAAGACATCCAACGTGTGGAGGAATAATATCCGACGAACAAAACGAAATAAAAAACGATGGTAATTATGTTTATGAATTTTTTGATAAACAAGAACACAGATCTAGGGATAATTATAAACAACATTACCCAAATTTTTTAAGTAAGGAAAAACACCCAGACGGGTTATGCGTGCCGTGTTGTTTTGCAAAATGGAACACTCCAGGACAAAAAGGTCGCCGGGAAGAATGTTCTCAAAAAGAGGAAACGAGAGAACCAGAACTAAAAGAATCTGCGCTTTTAACTGCGCCTCTAAAAAAGAAAAAACTTTTAATAGAAGATGTTATTGAAAAACCAGAAGAAGTAGTAGTGGAAAGAGATAACTATGTAAAAGGTCCTGAAAAGTTTCCATTAGATTCGGGAAGATGGGGGTATCTTCCAACCAGTATCCAATATTTCTTTCAAGAATCAAGCACGACTTGTCAAATTAGTAAAACAAATACAAATCTAAAACCAAATCACACCTGTCTTTTAAGACACGGTGTTGAGTTTAGTGAAAAACAATCGTTTATTGCGTGTATAGCAGATGCAAAATATTATGGTGAAAAAGCGACTATACCGTCTATTTTAGACTTTAAAGAAATTATTATAAACTCTTTTGATATTGATGATTATATAACTTATCAAAACGGTAATAATGTTACAAGTTTTGACACACACGATGAAAAAACAATTCTTGAAGTTGATATTAAAAATTATTCAAATTCAAAGCTCTATCATAAAATATACACGGGCCCAAAACCGCATAATAATGAAGAAGATAGATACTTTAAAAAGGTTGTGGTGTCTTTTGAAAACTTTATAAAATATTTGAGGGATGACAACGTCGCAATTGACTATACTTATTTATGGGACATTATTTGCCGTCCAAACCCAAAGTTATTTCAGCGAGGTATTAATTTAATAATCATGGAAATAGTAAATAATGATGCAACGAATAATATTGAATTAATATGCCCGACCAATCACTATTCTAACGAATTCTATAACCCATCAAAAGAATCGTTATTTATTGTAAAAATAGATAATTTGTATGAGCCAATATATGCGTATAATAATAAAACAAGCAGTGTAAAAGTTGATAGATTTTTCAACGAGCGAGGCAAGGACACATTTTCTTCAGCCAAAGATATTTTAATAAATATTATCAAACCTGTTATGCGCGAGGCGTGCGCTCCATTGACAAGTATGCCAAATGTATATAAATTTAAAGAACCAATATTACTGCAAAAATTAATTAATTTGTTACACGCAAATGATTATGAGATAGAAAAACAAATAATGAATTATCAGGGGAAAATTATTGGCATTTATGCAAGCAAAAACAGTATTTCTGGATATATTCCATGTTATCCATCTGCAATGGACCCGACATACCCAGATTATGTTTTTATGAACGATAAAAGTATTTATAAAACATACGATAAAACTGTTAAATTTTTAACAATATTGTCAAGGGATACCCAAGGCGAAATTCCCGCAACTCCGGAATTTAAAGTTGTAGAAGATGAGTATGTTGTTGGTGTAATAACCGAAACAAACCAATTCATACAATTATCTGAACCAAAATTGGAAGCAGAAACCTACGATGATATTAAAGTTTTAAATGATAATAATTATGTGGTAAATAAAGATGCTAGTCCGTTACAATCAAGCGATGCTGTCATTTTATCTTCTAATAAAATAGACACGGAGAGGGCCGATTATGTTAAAAAAATTAAACTAGAAACTAACTTTTATAATAGTTTCAGAAACACAATTCGCATATTATTAAACGATTATGAAAACATTAAAAAGAGAGAAGAGATAGAAAACTTAATTAAAGAACCATACATATTGTATCATGAAAAATTACATTCTATTATTTCAAGTTTGAAGCAACTTGTATCTTATTCTAACTCAATTGCATTTGCGGAAAATTATGATTATAGTTTAGTTGATTCGGTTTATACTTGTGTTACTTCTACAAAGGACAAATGTGAAGCCAAACGGCCGGTATGCTCTTTTGTAAAAGGAAAAAATTGTCAGTTGATAATTCCAAAACAAAACTTGTTGAATAGTAAAAGCAATGAAACGCTTTACTTTGGAAAAATGGCAGACGAATTATTAATATATAGTAGAATAAGAACCTTTATTTTTCAACCCCAAACCTATTTATCATTTGGCGCAATTAATTATAATCTTAGAGATGATGAAATCATAGTTATTAAGTCATTATTAAATAAAGATTATTTTGAAGGTCTAGTTCCAGTTGAAATAAACAAATATGTAAAATATAATTCATACGACGTGAGTGAACCAAAAATTTCGCAAGTTTATGATAACAACGTGAAAGAAATAAATTGGGTAAAAGAAGAAAAACAAAGAAATTTACCCGAGAAGGACTATGAAGCAGATAGGTGTGCTCCCGAAAAAACGCATATATCATCAAAATTATGGAAGGATAATTTTCCACCAAAATTTAAAGAACAACATTATAAAAAAGACAACTGCGGATATTTGTTGATTTCTGATATTGTATACTCTTTCTCTCAACGAAAATTAAATGTAAATGACATTAAAGCCGAACTTATTGAAGAATACAGTAAATATTATGCAACATATGGAGACCAAATAATTGATATTTTAATGCTAGAAGGTAAAAAAACACAAGGAATGAAAGTAAAAAAGAATACATTGACCTTTCCACATTTTATATACTCAGATGAGTATTTTATAACCAACTTGGATATATGGATCATGTTGAGTCGTTATAAAATACCGTCTATAATAATTGCTTCAAAACCAATAATTATAACAAATAAAGAAAAAACAAATTTAGTTCTATATGGTAACTCTAAAAATGAATTTGCTTTTATATTTGCACCAGCGCTGCGAGCCGAAAATATTCCAAAGTATAGTATTATAATTTCGCAAGATGGTAGTATATTTAATCCATTGGATGTTATAAAAACACAAGAATCAAAAAATGAAATTTTAGATTCTATTTCTGCAAACGTAACACTAGAAACCATGTTTAAAAGTTTCACAAAAAATCCAGAAAAAGCTAAAGATAAATCACAATTAAAATTTAAAAAGGTTAAACTTGCGATAGTAGAAGATTCCCCTCCAAATGTTGATTCGCCGCATAATAAAACAAAAAGTAAGGTGGTTTCTAAAACTACAACTAAAACAAAAAAAATTAAAAATAAGCCGCAAGATTAACTTTTGGTTTAAGATACCGATTCCTGTTCTTTTTCTTCTTCATTATCATTGTCACTATTGTTATTGTCGCTTATATACATATCAACACTTTCTTGAAATACATAAGTTAAAGGTGGATAATCTTCGTTTATTTCATTGACATTATTATTTTCTTGATCTTCATGATCTTCTTGTTCTTCTTCATAGTATTGAGGATTTAAATTTGTTGTATCTCTTTGAACGCTATCTATCAGTATGCGGGCTATATCAATTACTCTATCTTCTACTCCTTCGTAAGAATAATCTATATTATCGTTTTGCTGGATACCAGTTCCTTGAAATTCTTGTCTATAAAAATTTATATGCTTTGAATTAAACTCAACTATTCTAGTCCTTTTCTTAAAAATGTCGCGTTTATAATAAATCATCTTTCTTCCAAATTTTGGATTAAATCGCCGGAATCTCATTAATTTTCTACGCAAATAGTATTCCGAATAGCATTGTTTATACGTTCCATTTGTTGCGTATAAACTTGTATAATATAAATGTAAATATGGTTTCATAATATTTATAAGCGTATCCTTTGGAAAATCCGGATCAATTACTATTTTTTTTGTTATGTTATTATAAGTGTCCCACATTTCTTCAAAAATTGGATACAATGCATCGTGGTGAGAATTATATATATAATTTTTTATGTTATGATTAATAATATTAAATTCATAGTCGTGTTTAAATGCAGTTTCATTAAAGTTTGATATAAAAAACCCCTGAAATAGTTCAGGAATAACATAACAGTTCCATCTCAAAAAAAAATAAATATTATATAAAGATGCACTTGTTAAAGGAATGTTATTATAAGGGTTTTTTATAGGAATAGGTTCGGGAACAAAACTAATACAATTTGACAAATTTCTATTTAAAATATTAATAAGATCTCTTGCAGAAAAATAGTATTTCTGATTGTCTTGAAATAAAACAAATACATTGGAACGTTTTGGGTCCAAATCATTCATACATAGATCTGTATTTGCGCGCACTTTTGCTCTCTTATATCTGAATATGTGAGCTAATCTAGAGAACCCATTATATATTCTTTGAATCTTAGAAATTTCTGTCAACATTTCTTTAGCATACTGTTGACTTGTAAACATGTTACTCAAAAATGCATTTAATGCCAGAAATTTTTTTGTTATAAACTCTTGAGAATCGTGCGCGAATATTTTCATAAAATAATAATAAATGTAAAACGAAATAGGAGTTCTGTGACTGTATTTATTAACACTAATATATTCAAAAAATTCAAAATTATTGTCTTCATTCATTATAAAAATCTTTTCTTGTCCGTTATATTTCTGGACAATTGTTTGAAATGCATTCATTTATTTAATTTATTAAATTTGTTTTAATACATTTCTAAGTTATACTTTAATATTAATAACCGTTTCTTTGCAAAAATTATATACTGTTAATATATGAGAGTTTTATATGACTATGATGAAGACTCTGGGAATTTAATGATAGGCGGTGCTTGCGATAAACAAATAACCGAGGAAGATAAAGCTAAGAAAGCAGAAGAATTAAGAAAAAAAAAGGAATATTTAAATTGGTGTTATGAATTGGTAAAAGCTAGAAAAGAAGGAAATAAAGAAACCGAAAAGGAATATTCTGATAAATTGTTGGATTATTTGAAAACATATTCGTTGAAGGAAATAGATGATTTATCAAATTCTGAAAAACGCGCTTCTTTTTTAAAAGAACAAGGATTTAAAGATGAAAGAATACCGTCTATGTTATATAATTCTGAAGAAATACAAAAAATGCGGGAAGAAATAGAACAAATATGGGCGGATCCAAATTCACAAGCTGAAACAAACTATATACTCAAAATAAATGCTATGTCACTTTTATGTTTGGCCGTTTTTTCCAAGTATTCTAAAACGAACGATTTCCCTGAAATAGAAGGCACAGACAAGCAGACTTTGCCCGCGATAACAACCCCATGGGGGTATACTTATGATATAATTGTCCGTAAAATTAGCGGGGAAAGGGAAAATTTTAGAGATTCTTGGCTTGGCAATTCAAATAAAAATCTGTATAATCAAATATATTTAGTTAATGCACTTCCATATATATCTATTTCTGAGTTATTGGGATCGTCTCTAGAAAAAAATATATGGTTTTTAGGATTTTTGCCTACGTGTAATTATTTTGATGGAGATAAAAATGGAAATTCTTTTTGGGGAAATCCTTTTCAATTTGCCTCTCATGATGCCGGTCATTTTCAGAATGTATTATATGGGATTTTTAATAACGGAACGTCACCATTTGGCATTCCGGTAGATCAATATGATTACGAAAATGCGAACAATGCTAAAATTCAAGCTTTTGAAAAACTTAAAAAATTCTATGAATATTGCAATGATAAATATAAAACAGATTTAACAAAATTATATTCCATTAAATTGTTTCTATTTTATATATTTCACGAAGATACAAGTTTGTCAACTTTATTGTTTGCAAAAATAGACAATCCTGAAACAACAAAAGAGTCTGTTAAATTGGCGGAGGATTTTTATCAAGATAAATCATTAGATGGAGCACTAGAACGTTTTTATAATCCAAATGATTTATTTGGCAATTTGCCACCTAGAATACAAAAAATAAGAAACCCAGAATGTTCCGAGCAGTATAATAAAACCGACGCAGAAAAAAAAACTATTGTCAAGGATTATATAGTAAATGAATGTTTGTCAAATTTTGTAGATGCTATGTATGACTTTCAGAAACAAGAAGGAATTACCACTGGCGGAAGAAGAACTAGAAAAATGCGAAAAAATAAATATAAACGCAGCAAAAAAATGTCTAAGAGACTCCATAAAAAAACAAATAAATTAAATCGTAAAAGCAGATCTCACAAATAATAAAAAAATATAATTTTTATTTTTACATTAAAATTATGTTTTAATTTTATGAAGGCCTGCAACTAACATTTAAAATCCCGGGTTATAGTCGTTATCATTACCCAAATCGGCAGTTTTAATAGTTGATACATTATTTTGAATCGTCAACTTATTGTTACTGCAAGCGTCATCTGGGTCCTCTAATCCACCCATCATCTTTTCTATCGCGGCTTCATCATCCTGCTTCTCATAAGCAACAACACCTTCCAATTTTCTCATTTCCTCTAGATTCAATACAACTTGAAACGAACTTGTGCCATACAACCCTTCCTGTCCGCACATTACATTTGCGGAAACTCCTCGCATTGTGTCTAACTCGGCGTGTCTCGCAGCCTTCAAGAACATTTCAGGCGTCTCTTCAAAAGAGGCCTTGGCAATTGGACCAATGTTATCATTGTTAATTCCGTGTCTGAAAATAGAAATGAGCTTGTTTGTAAACGTCATTCTATCGCATAACATACACATGTGATGGTAATTAATATAGGTGCCATCAAACTCAATAACTTCTGCCAATTCATTATAAATGGTTTGTCTTGCGGCTTCAACGCCAAATACATTAAAAACCTCAATAATATTATTGCTGAAAGTTCTCTTTGAATCAATGTACTCAAGCGCCAAAACATCAAGCATGTTAGTTCCAATAGTATCTAAGACCCAGATATCCTGCTTCTTATAAGACCCCATAGTTTCAACGACATTGTCTTTAATCTTTCTGAGAATAACCTTGTTAATGTTCTTAATTCCGCGAATCACAATATTTTGCAGTAGTTGTTCCTGGAAATTCTTTAACAGATAAATTTGGTCGGATTGGTCCAATGGATTTACCTTCGCCTTTTTTGCAACACCTTTACCGGCACCTTGCTTCAATATATTATTCATTCTAATTCTAAACACAAGCTTATCTGAGTTATAATCCGAATAAACGCAGGAAATGTCATCTCCATAACTATTTTTAAGAACAAAGTTGACATCATCCATAGTAATATTCTTCTCCAACATTATCTCTGGGTTCATCTCCATTCTAATAATCCATTTGGATTTCTCATTTGTGTCTTCGCTTACAGGAGTTTCCGTGCACTCATCGATCAACGACTCAAATGCTCTATATTGTTGCATTGTACTTTCATCATCATTAATGAGGGTATTCAAATCGTCGGGATCAAAACAAATTTCAATTGATCTCACCAACTCTTGAAGTTTTGTATGCTCTAACATATACATAATGCTTTGCGCCTTTTCGCGTTCCTTTTCGTCTTCTGGGTTTAAGTAAACCGTTAGCGACGGGTTCTTTGGTTCCGCTGAAAGAGATAGAATCTCCTCAATTCTTGGCACACCACGAGTAACGTTAGACTTTGATGCGACACCAGCAAAATGGAAAGTGTTTAGAGTCATTTGAGTGGTCGGTTCACCAATACTTTGGGCGGCAATCATACCAACCATTTCACCGGGCGCAACAATTGCACGCTTATACATGAGTGTAATCGTCTCCAATAGAATTGTCAACGAGGATCTATTAAACCGCTTGACAATAAGAAGATCTTTGGGTGACAAATTGAAATAGTAGAGCGTCTTGAAAAGCTCGGTTGGAGGAGCGCACCTTATATTAACAAGATTCTCGTACGCATCCTCAATCATATTAAACGCCTCCAAAGGAGTCAAATCAACAATTGAGTTTCCGTTTATGTTTTGTTGTCCGATAATGTTATTAATAATATATGCAAAAGCAACCGGGCAATTTACAACACCATCTCCCTTGTTCTTGAAAACATTTTTAACGATATTGTTACGACTTTCAATCATCATATCCGTATATTTCTTACACTTTTCTTGAGTTTCGTTAAACTCTTTTTTGAAACGAGACATTGTATTTTTAAGAAAGAACTGGGAAAGCATCTTCATCTTACCGGGCTCATCTGGCATATTAAAATGAGCGTAAATGTCTTGAACGCTCATTGAAACCAAAGGTATTGGCTGATTTTCCACCTTGATAGGATCAATTGCATCGTCTCCATACGAAAACTCAACAATCTTTCCCTTATTGGTACGAACAGTCATATCATAAGACACCATTAGATCTTCCAACCCCTTAATCAATCTGCGCTGGATGTATCCAGTAGTTGAAGTCTTAACTGCTGTATCAATAAGACCAACGCGACCACCCATAGCATGGAAGAAGAGCTCTTGAGGAGATAACCCATTAATGTAAGAACTCTCTACAAATCCACGAGCTCCAGGAGTATCATCAAACTTAGTAAAATGCGGTAGAGTTCGGTGATCGAAGCCATAAGGAATTCTCTTACCGTCTACGTTTTGCTGTCCCAAGCAAGAAATCATGAATGAAATATTCAAATCACTGCCCTTTGAGCCCGCATTAACCATGGTGACAAAACGATTGTCCTTATTTAAACTTTTAAGCCCAATTTTTCCAGATTCCGACGTTGCTTGGTTAAGGATATTGTTAACCTGAGTTTCAAACTCTTCTTCGTTGGTTTTTCCGGTATTATTCTCAAAGACTCCGACGTGAATCTGATCTATCAAATTCTTAACATCATTCTTTTTCTTATCAATGACTGAAATAATATCCTTATTAGTCTTCTCGTCAGAAAGCAAATCACTAATTCCAACGCTGAATGAGCTGGTCTTCAAATACTCTGTAATAATGTTTTGCAAATCATCAATGAAATTGGCCGACGCCATATTTCCGTAATCATTACACGTTCTATGAATTAGACCCTTGGTTCCAGCACCAAGAACACTCTTCTCCATATGCCCGCGAACATAACGTCCATTTACAATTTCTAGAATATTATTAGAGTCATCTGGCTTCTCACTATCATTAAACAACTTTGTCTTATACTTCAAAGAAATAGGCGGAAGAATTTGTGAAAGAATGTCAAAGTTAGAAATCATTCCACTTCCAACTTGCGCTTTTTCCAGAAGCTTATCCACATTCACTCTTTGAAACATCATAAGCAAATTCATTGCTTCACGAGGAGTAAAACGAATGTTTTCGCGAGTAAACCGGTAACACCCAAGCAAAGAATCTTGGAAAATTCCAATAATAGAAGAATTATTCGCAGGACTAATAATTTGATAGGGAACCGCTGCCAAATTTTTCAATTCTGAGTCCGATTCTGCGTCTTGTGGCATATGAAGATTCATCTCATCACCATCGAAGTCGGCATTGTATGGCTTTGTGTCAGCAACATTCATTCTAAAAGTGTCGCCAATCTTCATCACCTTTGCGATATGACACATCATACTCATTCTGTGAAGCGTGGGCTGACGGTTAAAGAGAATTGGATCGCCATCCATCATATGACGGTGAACGGTGTCGCCATTCTCCAAAACAATAGACTTCTTATCAACGTATCTTAGTGTAATAGAATCGCCATTCTTTTTTTCTAAAATCTTTGCACCCGGCCAAATGTCCGGACCATTTTGGACGAGTTTGGTTAGGAACGCGCGATTAACATCATTGACAACAACAGGCTTTGTTATATTCTTTGCAATCTTCATCGGAATACCAAGTTCCCGAATAGAGATATTGGGATCTGCTGTAATAACTGAACGAGCACTAAAGTCAACGCGTTTAGCCATCAAGTTTCCTCTCATGCGACCACCTTTTCCATTAAGTCTGTCCTTGATAGACTTGAGCGGACGACCAGATCTCTGGGCCACGGAGGCAACACCAGGAATCTTGTTGTCAACCTGCGTTGCAACATAATACTGTAACACAGTAGCCCAATCATCAATGACATTTGCAGGCGCATTATTTTGAATCTTTTCCTGCAGAGTTTTGTTTGTCTTAATAATGTTTACCAAAATATGACTGAGATCATCTTCACTTCTCTGTTGAGCGTCGTGTTTAACAGACGGGCGAACTGCAGGAGGTGGGACTGCCATCACTTGACAAACCATCCAATCCGGTCGCGACCAAATCGGACTAAAGCCCATGAATGATACATCCTCATCAGAAATTCTCTTGAAAATCTTTAGCACCATCTCGGGCGTTAACTTGATAACAATATTCTGTGATTGTTCTGAAGACGCGTCATTCTTCCATTCTGCGTAAATAGTAGCAAGACCCTCCTTTCTTATCTTACTCGGTTGCAAGCAACCGCAACCATCCTCTGTGTCTTCGCCACAACGCTTCATCTTACTTGCGAGTGAAAACACGTATTTCCATCTAGCATCTCCAGTAAGCTTAAGCGCTTGCTTGTACTTTTCTTTACTAATCAGCAGTTTACTACATTTAAAGCAGGAGCACCGAAGCACTTTAAGTATCGTGCTAAGGTACTGAATGTAAAAGACCGGTCTGGCGAGTTCAATGTGTCCGAAATACCCAGGCGTTTGCATATAATCCAACCCATCCGTGGGACAAATGAGCCCTGGTTCAAGGACACCCATTCTAGGATCAAACAGACCACCGATAATCGGCTTATTGTTTACATAAGTATCCCTACTGTTAATTTCTGCGACAGAACCTTTGCGGATCTCTTCAGGAGATAATATACTAAATTGTAATCCAATAATTTTAGAAGGATTTAAAGTTGCAGTTTTTGCGCCACGGTTCATCTTCCTTATATTAATACAATAATATTTAGATTGTTTAAAATCAATTTTTATTTTAATCTTTAAATCATAATCTTATAATTTATCGTTATCATAAATTATATTTAAGAATACAATGGATAAATACATTCTTAAAATGCTTTCATTTTCTAGTAGAAATATAATAACTTAATATAATAGTGCAATATAACATGTCGTTAATACATAAACATCATCATTCAATAAAACATACGGCAAACTTTTCATTAATACTTCAAATTATAACAGCAATTATAGACTTTTACGTGTTATGGTTACCAACGTCTCCGCATTATTTGGTTTTAAAACAATTATTGTTATTAGAATTTATAGTTCAAATTGTTGAAGGATTGTTCTATGTTTGGCTCGCATTTGCGTTTCACACTATAGATAATATAACTCCTTACCGCTATTACGACTGGTATATAACTACACCAACCATGTTAATTTCATTTTCTATTTACTTAATATATTTGACAACTCTTAAAGAGTCTGAAAATAAAAATGAAAAGATGACAAAGAAAGACGATTTTTTTACATTACTAAAACAAAATTCAACAACATTAACGCTTATAATATTTTTAAATTCAATAATGTTAACATTTGGATTACTTAACGAATATCATATTTTAAATAAATACATTGCGGTTTTTCTTGGATTTATACCATTTACAATTATGTTCTATTTAATTTACGAAAATTATGCAAAACACACGAATAGAGGAATTACTCTATTTATCTATTTCTCTTCAATATGGGCTATATACGGAATTGCCGCTCTATTCCCATATCATTTAAAAAATATTTTTTATAATATTCTAGATCTATTCTCTAAAAATTTCTTTGGATTATATTTGGCCTATGTATTGGCAACTTCAATAAATTAATACAATTTATAATGTAACCTTCCGGTGACATTATAAGCTTCTGGTTTTATACACTCGCCAATTAAAATTATATTTTTACTATAATATATAATATATATGTCATTAAAAATAGCAGAAGCATGCAGTTTAAGTAGCAAATGGTTTTCTGAATTTTTATCTCCTGGTGCAAAAACTAATCCAAGTTTTTTAAATGTAAAAGCAAAAATAGACGCCTATTATGAAAAGACTAAGGCTGAAGGGAAAAAAACATCTTTATTGAGAAGCGGGGGAATAATATTTAAAAACTGCATTAAGAAAAAATTAAGGGAATTGTTGCAAAAAACAAAAAATAAACCAGAAAGAAAATCCCTTCAAGAACGGCTAGAATGGTTTAATAGTAGCCAGTGCACTTCGGTATTTGTAAAACAGTTAACAGGGAATTATTCTGACTTTTTAACAAGATTCTTTGATACAGGCAGGGGTGTTCCATGGAGGCCAATTTTAGAAGGACCTGGTGGGTTTACCAGATCAGATGGCCCTAAATTAAATATGGCAAATAAACAATGTTTAGCTACAATAGGTGATTATTCTACGAAAGATAAATGTTATATATGTGGCGGAAGACTATCTGAAAAATTACTTGCACCAGAATGCGAGCATCTTTTGGCAATTGAAAGTGCGTTGTGTCATTTATGGATAGCAAAAGATACCAAAAAACTAGAAAAAGAAGACTTAGAAGTTAAAAACTTTATTAGAAAAGAATATAAATGGGCTCATACATGTTGCAATAGAACTAAATCTAATCGTGATTTAATAAGAGAAATAAACACCGGGTACTATGAGGTAGATATTGATAAAATTTTAAGTTTATTGGAAGATATACAGACTTCACGCGCACACGACTGTTACGATTTGAATAAAAGAAGGAAACTAAAACGTGGTATTGGAATATATACATATGCGAGCATTGAAGATAATACACCAAGACTTATTGGAATATTTCAAGAACTAGTTGATATTATAAATGGTAATATTGATGAAATTGGAACAGATTATTATCCAATATATATGAGATATCGGTTTTTAAGCGCAATAGCGGACGATCATTTTGAGCGAATAATATCCGAAGGTTCATTTGGTGGGGGAAAAAAAATGATAGGAGGAACGATAGAACAGGAAGAATTTCTTGATAATGTTCTAACATCTGAAGAACTAGATAAAGAAATTAGTGAAGATGTTGATGAAATTATATCCGAAATAGAAAAAAATGAAGAAGAAGACCCCAATTATTATGAACCATTATATGAGCGAATACAAACAAAAATTATTTATGACGAAGAAACTGGTAATCCTGATATCACTGAAATTAGTTTTTATCCATATAAAGAATATCACGCAATTCTAGAACGGGCAAAAAAAACTGGTTCAATAATGCCTCCATTTTTACCCAAAAAAAGTTATTATTCAGAAGATGGGACAAAAAAATTTTCAGTTCCTATAGGAAATAATCCATATGGAACTTTTGGAATTGAAGCATCCTCAGTTATTGAGTCAGAAGAGCCATCATTTAAAGAATATAAAAAAGGTGGTTCAAAAATAAAAAAATTAACTAAAAAAAGAAGAAAGACAATAAAAAGTAGATATGGTTGTGGTAAAATGAAATTGCGCGCCTCTTATAGGTCCACTCAAAAACGCAGACGCATTTAAGTTTTTAAAATAACAGGTGTTAAATGAAAAATAAAATAAAAACATAGCGGTTTATTTTTCATTTTATAAAAATAAAAAATTGATTTGGATTTAAAAATATAAAACATTTTAAACATAGAACAATGGCGCGAGATTCACCAATCAAAACTTCTAAGAAGGACGTTTCTAAAAAAAATAAACAGCAAGAAGAGCTTGCTAGAAAAAAGAAGTCAAACGAACAGTCTGACGACGACGATGGCGGAGATTATATCACAAGCGATGACGAAGAGGATGAAATGGATATGCATGAATATAGGAAATTTCTTAGAAAGATGTTTCCTTCAAAGTTCATGGATAAAAAAGTTAAGATGGGCGATAAAGCTAAAAAGTTGCTTAAAAAGGTCGCTCAAGAAGAGGATGAAGAAGAATGCGATGAAGACGAGGAGGATGAACCACCAAAAAAGTCAAAATCGTCTTCCAAGAAGCTTTCAAAGACAAACAGCAAGGCAAAGCTTGTAACTAAAAAGTCCGAGAAACCTTCCAAGTCGTCTCAAAAAAACAAAGCAAAAAAGTCAAAGGAAGAATCGGACGAAGAGGATGAAGAATCCGACGATGAAACTGAAGAGTCCGATGACTTTGCTGAAGAAGGTGCTGGAAAATCTGGTAAATTTAACATCATATTCACCATCGGACAACAATCCGAAGAAGACGAAGACTATGATGATGAAGAGGAGTGGGAAGATTGCGATGACGATGATGTTACCGAGGATGAAGACGAAAGCGTATCCAGCGATGACGACGATTCCGACAACGATGACGATGGTCTAGATGATGAGAGCGAAGAGGACGATTCTGCTCTGCTTGCTAAACGCAAGACCAGGAAGTCGGCCCAAAAGAAAAATAGCGAATTGTCAATTGATGAAGACGTCGTCCAAACGGACAAATCAACGTCTGAAAATAGTTTGGAAAGCGACGAAGAGGTTCTCAAGCAGCTAAAGTCAGTCTTTGAGAAGAACCCTGAAAATAAGATGTTCGCGCAGTGCATAAAGGACTGCGAGGAACGAATCAAGGAAAAGGCAAAGAAGAAGGAGAAAAAGCTTGAGAAGCAAAAGCAGAAGAATTCACGCATTTTCAAAAGGATTATTCGCGATAAGAATTCAATGAACGATTCCAAGTTCTTTGAGACTCTTACTCATTCAGAACAGGTAAAGGTAATCAAGGAAATTCGCGAAATAAACAAAATTACTCGGATTGAAGTTCCTCACAGAATGGCCCTTCTTGAGGCGCAAATTCCTCCGATTTTCAAAGCTGCCGCAATGAAGAAAATCAATTCGCTTAGATATATGGAACCTGGAAGTGGAGAATATTATAAGATAAAGAACTGGGTTGACACGTTCATGAGAATCCCATTTAACAACTATGAAAAGTTGCCTATTAATATTTCGGATGGTGTTGAGGCGTGTCATGAGTTTATGGAAAAAGCTCAAAATACCCTTGACTCTGCAGTTTATGGTTTGAATGACGCGAAGATGCAAATTATGCAAATGCTGGGTCAACTAGTAACCAACCCATCGGCACTAGGAACCGCGATTGCGATTAAGGGTCCTATGGGTACTGGTAAGACGACTCTTGTAAAGGAGGGCATCAGTAAGATTTTGAACCGCCCCTTTGCATTTATTGCTCTTGGAGGTGCAACGGATAGTAGCTTTCTAGAAGGTCATTCGTACACCTATGAGGGTAGCGTTTGGGGTAAGATCGTTCAAATTCTCATTGATAGCAAGTGCATGAATCCTGTGATTTATTTTGATGAATTGGATAAGATTAGTGACACGCCCAAGGGCGAAGAAATTGCCGGAATCTTGACTCATTTGACAGATACGTCACAGAACAGCCAGTTTCATGATAAGTATTTCGCGGAAATTGATTTTGATTTGAGTAAATGCTTGTTTATCTTCAGTTATAATGATGAAAACAAGGTGAACCCCATTTTGCGCGACAGAATGTATAGAATTATGACAAAGGGTTATGATAAGAAGCAAAAGACTGTTATTTCAAATGACTACTTGCTTCCAAAGATTCGCGAACAAGTTAAGTTCTCATGCGAAGATATTATTATCCCAGAAGAGTCATTGCATTATATCATTGAAACGCACGGCGATAAGGAAGATGGCGTCAGAAATTTGAAGCGCTGTCTGGAAATTATCTACACGAAGCTGAACTTGTATAGGTTGATGCGTCCTGGTTCCAATTTGTTTGAAGGAGAAATGGCTCTTGAGGTGTCATTCCCACTAACTGTTACAAAGGATATTGTGGATAAACTTATCAAGAAGGAGCGCGACGATAACATGGCAATTCGCGGCATGTATGTGTAAGGTAGTTTAACAGAGACTAATAAGACAATAATAGAATAAAAATACAAATATTAAATATTTTTTACTTGAAAACCTCAGTAAAATAAAAATTGATTTTTTGTTTTATTAATTAAAACAAAAAACAAACAGCGCATAACAATTGAATGGAAGTTGCAACAATTAACGACAATAAGTTGGTCCCCGACAATAAGTTGGGCCCAATTGATATAGAAAATATAGCCCCTTTAAAAAAACCGGGGTCTGATACCCATCTTCTTATACCATTAGTTGAAGAATTCGCAAAAACGACGGGAAGTCCAAACAAATGTCCTTCTATGGAGGAATTTGACACCGCGTTAAGAATTCTTGCGAGAAAGTATAAAGTACAAACTAGCAAAATTCAAATGCGAATTTTATATGAAACTCATTTTAAAAATATTCCAGTAAGCCCAGAATTTAATCGTTATCTAATTAAACGTGTAGTTCGCTCAGAATCCGGAGTTCTCGTTGTTACTATTGTTACCAAACCAGGTGACAATATAAAATTCTCTTGCCCTGAAAAATGCGCCTATTGTCCGACAGAAACTGACTTGAATGGAAATCCCACTCAACCCAAATCATATATTTCAACAGAACCGGCTATGGCTCGCGCTTCTAGAAATCTATTTGACATCGGAGATCAGATTCGCGATAGAATAAGATCGTACCTTTCCACAGGAAACATTAAAAATGATAATAAAAAGAAAAAAATGGAAGTAATATTATCAGGAGGCACGTGGGATGTTATGCCAAAGGATTATCGCGACAGCGTTATAAATGAGATATATTATACATTTAATACATACTTTGATAAAGGTTACAAAAGACCAATGCTTTCAATTTCTGAAGAAAAGAAAATCAATGAAACTTGTGTTCTAGGTGTGATTGGTCTTACCATTGAAACACGTCCAGACTATGTAATAAAAAAATCTCTTATTGAATATTTGGAATACGGTGTTACGCGAGTGCAACTTGGCGGTCAAAGCACACACGATGATATTTTAATAAAAATTAAGCGTGGATGTACTGTTAAGAATATAAAAAGCGCGATCCGTCTATTAAAAGGAATTGGAATAAAGGTTGTAACACATTGGATGCCAGATTTGCCCGGGTCTTCGCCGCAAAAAGACTCTGAAATGTTTGCCTCTTTAACACAAGACCCCGATCTGCAATCAGATGATATGAAGATATATCCTTGTGCTGTTGTCAAATCGGCAAGCGATGACATTATTATAAAAAGCGAAATCAATGATTGGTATGAAGCCGGAACATATATACCGTATTCTGAAAAAAATATAGAAGATCTTATTAATGTATGTATTGAATTTAAAAGAAACATTCCCGAATGGGTTAGAATAGAACGGTTGGTAAGAGACATACCAACCCAATCTATTGAATCAGGTTATACAAAGCTTACTAACATGAGACAAGTTATAAAAGATAGAGTTCCGCAATATTTTTGTAAATGCATTCGTTGTATGGAAATTAGAGATCGCGCGCATCTAATAAAGGATGGAAAAATAGTTGTTCGTAAATACTTGGCGTCTCAAGGCATTGAATATCATATTTCTTACGAGGTAGAAAGAACCTATTGGAATTTTACATATATATTATTTTGCATTGCATATTATTGGAATAAAATTTTCGGAAGAACGGTTTATTACTGGGGTAATAGAAATGAATATGTTGGCTTGTTTGGGTTTTTACGTCTAAGAATAGATCCAACTCCTGGACTTGGATTAGTGGAGGAGTTGAATGGTTGTGGACTCATTCGTGAGGTCCACGTCTATGGAATATCTACAAGCGTTGGGAACAACAATGTTGTTTCATCACAGCATAAAGGGGTTGGTTCAAATCTAATGGGTGTTGCCGAGAATATCATAAGATCGCATGGTCTTAATAAAGCTGCTGTTATAGCTGGAATTGGCGCTCGGGAATATTACAAAAACAAATGTGGTTATGATCTTGGAAAATATTATATGTTGAAACACTTGTAATAAATCTTTTGGTATCAAAAAATTTATGCATTTAGCGTTTTCTATGAGTTCTTTTTTTTCCGCGAGATTCGCTTTTTTTGCTTTTTCTGTTTTTTGTTGCGTTCTTTGTTCTTCTTTTTGATTGTTTTTTTCTAATTCTTCTGCCACCGGATTGTTGATTCTGATTTACATGCATTATATCGTCTTCATCAGAAACAACATTTGCTCTATTTCTTCTGTTTAAAGTTGTTTCAGCCCATATACGAGCAGCTCTGCGCCCCTCCTCTACTTGTCTACGGTTTTCTTCGCGGATTGCTTGTCTTTGCTCTTCTGTTAATGAATCTAAAAATTCCTGTCTTTGTCTAGCTTCTTGTTGTCTACGCATTGCTGCATCGTGTTGTCTATTATAACTACCGTCTCCTTGGGACATCCTATATATTATTGTTATATATTTTATATTTTATATTTTATATTTTAT
>Ga0114959_10000989_pt1 | contig 25989 bp, 32 predicted proteins | sample C_130625_EF_Meta_FD_87317 | JGI IMG/M metagenome (GOLD analysis project Ga0114959, IMG submission 87317) | Freshwater microbial communities from Lake Croche, Canada to study carbon cycling - C_130625_EF_MetaG | ecosystem: Environmental > Aquatic > Freshwater > Lake | place: Lake Croche, Canada... | reverse complement strand
CGTGCAGAACATCTGGTCGCAGCCGTTGACTTTGAAAATGCGCTCGCCGCACGTGGGGCACGGCCGCGTCTCCTTCTTGATGAGCTCGGCGCTCAGCTTGTCGCTCTCGACGCACGCGTGCTCGTCGCCCAGCACCACAAGGCAGTCGGGGCACGTGAATTTCTCGCACAGCGCGCACTTGTACGCCGTCGAGAGAAAGCCCTTGCACCCGCCGTTGGGGCACGCCATGATGAATTTTTTCTTGGTGTCCTCGCGCACGGCGGCCCCGCCGTTATCGTCGCGCACCAAATCGTTCAGAAAGCGCTGGGGCACGGCTTCCCCGCGCATGCGGTAGCGGTTGGCGACCATTGCGTTGCTGTACCGCGTGATCTGCGCCTGAAGCTTGTCGATGCGTCCCTGGTAGTCGCGGTTCATCTTGGCGAGACGCCGCCGCTCGAGCTCGGCCTCGGCAAACGGAAGCGTGGCAGGCATCTTAGCGAGCTCGGCCGCGACGAGCGTCTCCTTCATTGCAGGCTTGAGGCCCTCGTTGACCCACGAGCGGTTCAAATGCGTCACGAGGTAGCTGAGCTGAAACGCTGCGCCGCAGCCCATGCACTTGGGCAAGGCCGTCGACGTGCGCAGGTACTCGCGCACGCACGTCTTGCACACGACAAGGGCGCACGCAAAGCACGGGACGCGGGCGCGCGTCGAGGCGTTGATTTCGGTGGCGCAAATCTGGCAATCCATTGTTTTTTTTACATAAGGTTAGACGGTTCATTCCCAAGTCAATTTTTTTAGGGACGAAAGTACACAGTCCCTTAAAGGAAAAAAAAGCACAACTTGAAATGGATCGATTGCCCCCCGAGCTCCTGCAGGCGATTGCGACCTGGATTTATCGACCCGTGCACGTCCACGAATTGGTTGATGTGAAGTTGTACAATCGGTGCGATGCGCTCGCCGAAATCAATCGGGCATGGCGCGCGGCCGTGCACCGCCCTGTCGTCCCTGCCCCGTGGAGCGTGGTCGTGGAGTGCGAGGCTCCGCGGCAGTTGTTGCGCACTTGGAGCAGGCTGAGGACGAGCACCAAGTGCATGTTGAATGCGAAGACACGGGTAGGCATGCTGCTGCGCCGTCTGGTGGTGCAGTGGGGACTTCCCATGAGCTTTTATTCGTGCGACACCGACATGCTGGACCCCGTCGGAAACTACGCGCGCGTGCAGCTCAAGATTGGCCTTCCGTCGCACGAGCGTCTGGTCATTGTCAACGATTACACGGAACCCGAGTTGCGCGGACGCACGCGGCGCACCCACATCGCCGCAACGTCGGCGTACAGCAGTTATTTGATGCCCGTGCCGCAGTGGGTTTTTAAATTGCCGTACGGGACCCATATCCTTCATTTGGAAGGAGCCCTGCCGACCACCAACCAGTTGCATTTGTTGCGCGAAGACGCGGAAGTTGTAGAGTTTGATTTGTTGCCTGAGATAGTGACCGACGACGAGTAGCTTTTAAAAAAAAATAACGTTAGACAAAAAATGATACTTTGGGTCATTCTTGGACTGGCCATTCTATTGGTGTGGGGCCGTGTTCAAGAAGGGCTGGCCATGCCTGGCGTAGACGCGAAGCCCGACGCCACTGAAGAGGCGACGGAGGACACAGAAGCCAAGCCTGAAGAAAATGCGGATCCCGTCGCGCATGACCCGAAAGATTTAGAACCCAGTCCTGAAAACAGCTTGCCCTGCACGGAATACGTTGAAAAGAAAAAAAAAGAGCAGGCCAATGTAGACTATTATTATTGCCGAGGGTTCAATAACGTTACCTGTGGGGATGTAAGCGGGCGCGGTGATCGTATTTCAGCATGCCCTGGAGGGTACGACTTGAAATCGCTGTTGGACGCTTGAAAAAAAAAAGGGTTTTTGAGTATATGCTGCTGTGGGTCATGCTTGCCCTTGTGCTTTTGTTGATACTTAACGTTCGCGAAGGGGTGGAAAATGAGACCCTAGGTGCAAAGGACGCGGAGCCTGCACCGACCAACAGTAAGCCGTGTAAGGATTTTGAAAAAGAAATGAAATCCAACTTCAAAGACGTAGACATCTCCTACTGTCGCGGATTCTACAATAAAACGTGCGGTATGATCGACACCACTCGTGTAGATAAGCCGTGCCCTGTAGGATACGCGCAAAAATCAACACTGGCATTTCAGCGCGCCGATGAGATGAAGCCAAGTCCACTTGGCGGTCTAATGCAAAAAAAACCAGAAAAAGACGAAAACGGTGAGGTGAAGAAGGAGGTCAAGCCTGACGCAGAGCCCAAACCGAATCACGGCATGCCGTGCACAAAATTTGAGGCCGACGTCAAAGCTAGTAATTTTAAGAACTACGACTACAAGTATTGTCGTGGGTTCAACAATGAAATCTGTGGATATGCCGACGCGAAAAACCCTGACAGGCTCTGCCCTGCAGGATACGAACCGAAATCGATTCAGGAGTTTATACGAAAGGAAGATCCGACGAAGAGTGGGATAACCGCTTAGCGGCGTCGGCGACGCGTGCCGCCGCGTCCTGCGGCTACGCGATTCAAGTGCTTTTGGGTTGCGGCCAACTGGCGATTTTGTACGGCATTGGTTACGGGCGGGGCTTTGTGTGCTCCGTGAATGAGCTCCGCAATCTCGTTTCTCTGCTTCTTTTCCTGCTCGTGCTGAATGGCTCCTTGGCGGTCTTGCGTCAACTTTGCAACCGCTTTCTCAAGCTGCTGAATGTACAATTCCAACTTTTCGGCATGCACCCGTGGTTCTGCAGGCACTAAACTGGCTTGCTTAAAGTAGGCGAGAGTCTTCTGCACCTGGTCGTAAAAATAATTGTGCGGAGGCGGCACGTATCGCTTAGGAAGCGCCCACTGCACCACCATGTCTTTTTGAGGATCCACGCGGATCGAGCAGATCACTTCAGGCCAGTCCTTTTTAAATTTTTGAATGGCGGGTGCAAGCACAGGACAAACGTCGCGTACGGTACGACAATATTGGCCAACACACTCGGGCGGTTGTTTGTATTTGGCAACTTGGTCTCTAAGATATTGAGTTTTGAAATTTTTAAAACATGACTCGGACACAGGGGACCCTTCAGTGTGATGCGAAAAAAACGTTTGCGGTTCTTGCATGTAAAGAAGCGCAATGTGGTAAAGCCGCAAATCCATGCGATCGCATGGGTGGAACAAATCGCCATAAGAATCTGTAAACCTGTACCCATAGTTTTCAAATTCGGCAACGGGGACTCCGTACGCTGTGCTTAAGTCATCGCGTACTTTTTCTGAACCTGGAAAACATGCCCTGCCGTAATCAATAATTTTCGCGGCGTACGAACATTTGAAGGTTATTCCGTTTTTGTACGTGTACTGAAAGCATTTGCCCGTCGGCGCAGGTGTGAGAAGCACGTTGGAGGCATGCAAATCGTTGTGCGTGAACCCAGGCAAATTCATTAATACGTAATACACTTGATACAACGCGCATTTGATTTCATACTTGAGGACATCTTGTTCTGCCGTATCCAAAATTTGGTCGGGATTGCCCGCCATTCTATACTGTTGAATTAACGCCTTCAAAGGAATAGCCTTATGGATATGCTGGACCGCAAGACATACATTTTCATAATTTAATACTGAATCTTGAAGGGTGGCATCTTCCAACGTTTCTAAGGCGGTCTTCACAAATTTCATGTTGTCAAGTTGTCGCATGTAGGTACGATAATCAGGTCTGGTCGAGCCGTACGTTTTGGGATACATGTACGCCCCGTACGTTTTGCAGAATGCAGGGTACCGTTTGAGCAATGAGTTTACGTAGATGCCCGCGCAATATTCATAGTATAAGCTGTCAGGCGCATAACCATCACGTCTATGACCCGCGTTGGATTTTAAAATAACATAGCTGGAGTACGTGAACCCTGGCTGGAGTGTATGGCGCAGCTCGATTTCGCGGATGAACCCGTTGGCGCTCACTTCTCCAATGGCCTTTACAGCAACTACTTTGGACGTGTCGCGCAAATCAAAGTTGTTGAAAAGCGCGGCAAAATTCTCTTCCTCGTGACCGAACGGAACGCATTCTCCCGATACGGGGCACACTTCGCGCAAATGAAAATACGCTTGGTCGGTAACCTCGCGTCGGTCTCCGTCCTGTTTCTTAGCTAAAAACGACTCGCGCAGTTGGTTGTAGCGCTTGACGTCGTCCGACGAAAACGCCCTGTTTTTTTTGGTTTTTAAAAACGTCACGTTGTCGGTCGTGTACAGTTCTTTGACGCCTCGTGTAGTTTCCTGGCATTGGCGCTCGTTCGCAAAGCACCGATCCATGACCCACTGGACTTCGTCTTTGTTGGGCTGCGTCACGGTGAATCGTTTGAAGAAATCCATGCTTAACAGCGAGAAAGTTTATTCAATGCAGTGCCAGTGCGCGGGAAACAGGTCGCGCGTGTCAATGCCGCCCAGCCACGTCTTGGGGTAGCACACCATCTCGGAGTCGGCCAAATAGGCGCCCCACCAGCTGAACGTGCTGTTCGCAATCACGTGCGAGCGGCAGCTCCGCATGAGAGCCAAATGCTCGACGTCGCTCAGCGTCGGGTCGGCACGTTCAAACGGGACGGGGAAGTCCTCCTGCAGAGCCGCCACCATCGGCTTCACCTCCTCCCAATCTTGGTCTTCGCAAAAGAAAAGCACGCGAGTGGGTCGCACGTGGGCGAGCGCCGCGCGGTAGTACGCTTCCGTCAGCAGCGGGTGAAGTGCAGGCCACCGCTTGTAATCGCCTCGGCGAAAGTGGACACTGGTGGCGTTGCTCAACGGGTACGTCGGCAGGCGCAGGTAGGACCGCACGTCGACGTCGGCAAAGTACAGGTAGCTTTGAAAGTAACCGTCGAGGACCACGTCGGTACCTGCCAGCGGCGAGAAGCGGAACCCTGTCTCGCCCAGGACGCGGAGCTGAGGGAGCTGCGGCACGCAGGTGAGGGCCGAAAAGACCGAGTTCCAGTAGGCAGGACGGTCCCCGTAGCACGCGCTCCTTTCAAACACCGCGCTCTGCCCCGTGCGTGCCGCCAGCGCAAGCGCGGCGCAAACAATGAAAAGCTGGTTGCCCAGACCTCCACGGAGACGCGCGGAAATCATTTCGGTTGGGTTGCACGAAAGGGTTTAAATGAGATTTTTGAGTTCAAACAAATCCTGCTCCATACTCTTTCATGACAGACTCGTGCCCCATCTGCATGGACGCGCTCGACTCTCCCTTTACCATGCTGGAATGCGGCAGGACACTCCATCCGCCAACCGCAGTGAGCCACAAGTTTCACATGAAATGTCTCAACGACTGGCAAGCAACTCAAGCAAAGAACAACTGCCCCACCTGTCGGCGGGTCTTGCCCGTGGAAGAAGTGTCCCCAAAACAAAAATGCGTACTGTGCACGCCTGGATTGAAGGAGCGGTGTCGCCTCTTCGTGTTTTATTTTGCGTATACGGTCTTTGTCCTTGCGTTTTTCGCTTGCCTCTACGGCGTTATATGGAATTTTTAAATCGGTACTTTCGCTGCCACAACATTTTGTAGATGGAGCAATGCCCCATTTGTTTAGACGACCTGACAAGTTCGCGCCTTACGCGTCTGGAGTGCGGAACCACGCTTGATCCCCCCAGCACTTCGGGTCACTCGTTTCACGCAAAATGCCTCAACGAGTGGCGTCACGCAGACCCCAGGCGAACAAAAACCTGTCCCGTCTGCCGCCGCCCTCTGGGAGCCGAAGAGTTTCCGCAAGAATTAGTGGCGCAAAACGCCGACGTTGTGTTTCTTGACCTCAATGCCAAACGCATCGCCTGCTTCGCCGTGTTTATAATCAGCTTTTTTCTACTTTCAAGTGTAGGCTTTTGGGTCAACTTTCGCAAATAACAATTCCTAGAAAATTCCTAGAAAATTCCTAGAAAATTCCTAGAAAATTCCTAGAAAATTCCTAGAAAATTCCTAGAAAATTCCTAGGAATTGTTTGTTTTTTTCAACTTTTTTTATTTGATACAACTTCAAATTCCTTTTCTGTAAAAAGACAAGCCCTCAAATGAGTTCTACAGATGCCTGCCTGATTTGTTTGGAACCCCTCGGCGAAGTTGAAGATTATACCGACTCTTCCCACATCGATCTAGCGTGCGGCAAACATCAAGTCCCTCCCAACGGAGTGTTTCATTCGTTTCATCGATCCTGCATGGTGGGGTGGCGCGAACACGCCGAAGACGAGGAAACATGCCCAACCTGTCGCCGCCCCTTGTGCGACTGGGAATTCCTGACACTCAAACAGGCGATCACGAACCACATGTGGGACAAGATGCAGCGGGACTCTGTTCGTTTCCAACCGATCGACGCCCATGTGTTGAACGGTCTGGACGCAATTATGACTCAGATTGCCAAAGTCTTAAACACCGACGACAACTGCAGCAGCGCGCTCTCCACTTACGGCGCCATTGCCCTGAAAATTATGCTTGAGTCAGGCCCTCCCGACGCTACGTTCATGCATTCGGTAGAATCCTCATTTCGCCGCTTGTTTGACCCCGACCACGCGTACGATCTCGCCTTTGAATTGATGCGCTCCGATCTCATTGAACGAATGCTCGTTACCGCGCGCATTGAAATTGCCTCTTTCCTTGCTACCCCTCCTGCCTTTCAAGTGGCGTCCGTGTAAGCGACGGGGTTCGAACCCGCGAAGTGCTGCCACAGTAGATCTTAAGTCTACCCCCTTTGACCGCTCGGGCACGCTTACTTAGTTTGGTAGTTCCGATCTAGTCTTTAAGTACCTAGGCTCTTAGCGTTGTAGCGCCTAATAGCCGAATAGCCGAATAGCGACTAAGTCTTAGCTACGACGAAACCACTTGACAGCCCGCGTCTCGCACTCGCACCCCGCGTACGGCACATAGCCTCGCGGCAGTTTGGCCACCAACGGGAGCGCATACTCAGGCTTCCAGAGCATCGCCTGCAGAGTCGCCCCCGCTAGTGCGTAAGACCCGTTTGGCGCCACGAATTTGGCATACAGCATTCGCGCACGCTTGCTTCCTAAAAACGCTAGAAGTCCGCGCAACGCCCACAGAATCGAGCGCTTGACTTCGTACTCGTAAAACAGAAACCCTGGGTGCCCCAGCGCTGGGCGGGGCAGTCGATGACGGTAGGAAAGGTTGCAGTGGAGATGGCGCACCACGCGGCAATCCACGTGCATCATGCTTTCCACCTCTTTGAAGTGTCGCTTGCTTCTACTCCGCGTCTCGAGCACCACCCACGGCGCCACACTTTTTACGGCGGCAGGCGGCATGCGCCCGCTGCCCTGGGGCGTTTCCCTGAATTGATCGGGCCATCGCTTGAAGAAAAACTCTTTTTCTTTGGGCGTAAACCCTCGCAAATGAAACCCTGGGACCGACCACAGCGGCGCGAGAGCGTCATCTCCAAATTTGGACAAAAAGGTAATGGCGACCCGCCTCAACTCCTCGGTCAAGCAGCTCGGTTTCAGGCTTAGAATGGCCGCTGTCGCCGTTTTGTTGTAGTGCTGCAGCGGATCCGTGTCGGCGGGCGGCGACGACGTCAGTCGGGCCGCGTACAAATCCCACGCCTGCGTAATGTCGAGCCGACCGACAGGCGGCACAAACGACTCGGGAACGGCACGACGCATGTGAAAGAACCCAAAAAGAAGTTGTGTAGTCTGTGCTTACTTGAAAATACGACGGCAATGAAAAAAGCCATGGAAGATAAAAGAAATGCCGCGATGCGATTGGACCATGAAAACAAACTGGACGCGATGTGGCAGGAACACGCATCAGCCATGAACACGATTCGGCAAGAACACGAACAAAAAATGGAAGTTCTGAGGGTACAGCGCGACAAAATGATGCAAGCGTACCAAATTCGGCGCCAAGCGGTATTGGCGCATCGCCCCAAGCGAAAAATCTACTTCGGTAAAGTGAAACTGGACTAATTCTCCACGCAGAGCAACGAGTAATCAATGCCAAGCGTTTCGCATGTGGTCGCGTGGACATTGCACAAATCCCCCGTAGCTTCGCGCATGCGGCGCACCAAAACGGCGCGCGCGTATTTCGACAGCGGCGTATGCAAGAGCCGCGTAGCCCCCGTGTACGAAAACACAACCACGCCCGTGGATGTCGGCTCGTCTGCGTAGTAGCGAAGCCAGTTGATGCGTTCAAACTCCAGATTGAGGTCGTCCATGCGGGCCTGCAGCGCAGGCGTAGGCGGAAGACGCTGCAAGAAGAAAAACAGCGGGCGTGTCGGGCGCAAGAATGACTGAACATAGGCCCCCAGCTCGTCAGGCAACTGCATTTTTTTTTCTCTAGAGAATTTTAAATGGAGTTTCCGTTTGCCTGGTGCCACGACGATGACGATGTCCCCGCTGCGCCACCTCCGTGCTATTATTGTCGAGGTCGATGACTTAGAGGCGTTGCCCATCCCTGACCGCATTCGGGTGCTCATTTACCGTCTGCACCTTGAACTGATCGCGCAGTCTTTCGAGCGCCGAAGTTAGTTGTTCCACATCGCATCCAGCGCCTCTTCACGATCGTTTGCCTTGTCGTACGCTTGAATGTCTCCGCGGTACGGACTGTGCGGGTCAATCGACTGCTTGTAGCGCGCCGACGCCTCTCCTGGAAACGCTTTCGCGCGGCCAATAACCGCGCCGACTTCCGATTTGATTTCATTCACGGCATCTGCAGTGAACCCCTTCACGGTATTTGAAGCAAGCGGGGCGTCAGGGACCGAAACGGGAGAGACTTGTCGAATTCCCGACAAATGGGGCGTCGCTCCTCTCAGGTATCGCCTGGGCGGCGGGGACGGCAAATACGCGTTGGCGCTGTGAATCGCGGTATTGGCCAAAGTGGCTGCGCCATGCGCGATCTGTTTTCCCGCATGATCTAATATCTTGTTCCCCAAATCGCCTTGCACGCGTTCCCTGAAAGGGATAGGGGCGTCGTAATCGTAGTCGTTTCCATGAACCAAATACCCTTTCCCGTAGTCGTACAAATGCCCCGCCAATGCACTACTCACTCCTTTGGCAGCATCCAACCCTGTTTTCAAATAATTGGGGGTCTCGGAAAACGCAAGGTCGCTTCCGTGGTGGACGCCTAGATTCAGCGCGACGTTGCCCAGGCGACTTTCGAACGTTTCAATCGGGCGGTGGGTTGCTCCTGACCGAGAATTGACCAGCCCCGCCGTGGCAACCACCCCCGCCACAGGTTTCCAAGGCATGCCCCCTCGGGTGCGCCTCCGCCTTCGGCGCGTTCGGCGTCTACGAGACCGCATACAGTAAAGATCATGAAAAAAGTCAAAAAAAGAGGTTTAAACCTTGCCACTTTGGTCTTCATGGACGACGCAGCCGAGGATTTTGATACCGTAGTAGCTCACTACAGCAATGCCGAACTGTTAGAGCTGATGGAAATTGCGCGCCCGACACGCGACGCGATTGTACAAGCGACGGCAGCGTTTTCTCAGCGCTACGCCGATCGGCCTGCCCTCGCGCGGTTTGGCCTGGACACGCAGCGAGTCCTGCTGGAAGCGTTCCCCGAAGCCAAGCGCTTGCTCACTCGCCTGGTGGCGGTTGATTCCTACTACCGCGAATCCCTCGACTCGAACAACTCGACGGACGCGTTCAGTTTTACGCTGGCCGAAAAACTTGTCGGCACCGTCTCCATCGCGCTGTACTCGGTCGAAATCCCGTACAGCTGGTACACATTTGCAGCGGCCAAGGGCACGACCAGCGTCGTCATTCGCACGTTGGACGCGTCCAACCGCCCCGCCGCGGTAACGTGCACCATTCCTGACGGCAACTACACCGCCGTCGCGCTCCTTGCCACGCTGGCGCCCGTAATGAACGCGGGCCTCGCCACGTTAGGGTTTGCCACACCCCCAACGGTGGCGCTGACCCTTAACGGTTACTCCGCCTGCATGACCATCACCGCCCAGAATCAAGTTGCGCCCCTTATCCTCGTGTGGTTTGACCCCACCTTCCAACTCGCCGCGCTCTCCACGACGCGCATCAACAAAAGTTTGGGGTGGGCGCTCGGCTTTCGCAGCGACCAAACCGTGGTGGACCCCGTCGCCGTGGCGCCCAGCTTGCTCTCCGTGAACCCGACCAAAAGCATCTTCATGCGTCTCGACGACCACGTACCAGGCCGTTTTACCAACGGCGTAGTGACCCTGGGCCATATCGACAGCAACCGCGCCATTCTGGACGTTACCCTGCAGGACGCCACGTACCGCGTAGGGTCTACGGGACGCGACACGCACACCCAAGCCATTGCCCCGCGGCGGCTAACCGCCAAGCAACTCTTTGCGTCGAATGCCGTGGCCGACGCCACCTTGACGTACTCGCGCACGCGCGACACCCCCGCGGATTACGACCTCTTTGCTAAAATTCCTCTGAAAAAACCTGGGGAGTGGGGCATCTACCAGCCTGACGGCGACGACCTCTTTAAAAGCGCCGACGACGGCCCTACCAAAACCATTACGGAATTTTCAGGTCCTCTTCAGCTAAACGTACGCGACTACTTTGGTCCCGTCACCCTCTCCACACTAACCGTTTCCCTCTTTGACGATCGGGGCAACGCCCTAGGCCTCAACGGGCTAGACTGGTCGTTTACGCTACTAGTCAAGCAAGAGCGCACGCAGACCTAGCGCTTGCGGTATGCCTCTTCGCTCTGCGCAACTAAATGCAGGACGCTGTCTACTAGCGCGCGGTTTTGGGTTTGCAGGGCCTGAATGGCGTCTCGCGTTTGGGCCTGCAACTCCTGCATCTCTCGGCGGTGCGCGTCGGCGTCGCTCTGCACCCGCTGCTCAAGCGCCGCGAGGCGCGTGTCCTGCGTTTTCCACAGCGCGTCCATGGCGGCTCCAACGCTGCGGTGCATTTCGTTGCCAAACACCTGCATTTCCTGGACCAGCCAGGCGGCTTTGGTGTCAACCACTTCCTGGATTTGGGGCATGAACGCCGTCAGCGCGCGATGCGCTTCGAGAGACACATACGACGGAGTCGCTACGGGCCTCGCCACTCGTTTGCGGCTCGGCGTTTCGTCCACCTTTGGGCTGAACTCGGCAACAATCTCGTCCAAAAAGGCCCACTCATCTGCCATTTCAAAGGGTTTATTGGGTGAGGGGATTGAAGTTGTGTTCAAAAAAAAATAATTTCCTAGATACGTCTTAAATTTCGTCGTAATTTACGGGAGCGTCATCCACAACGTCGTCAACCTCAAGGGCCTCGTCCTCGCGCTCTTTCTCCCCCAGGAGGCGGGTCCACGAAGAATCCAGCGTCCTCAACCGCTCCACATCGGCGGCCTCGTACACCTCCAACAAGTCGCACTTGTCCTTGTTCGTTTCAAACTCGCGTAGGCCGACCAGAAGACACGTCCCTAAAATCACGCGGTTGTCGCGGGCACGCCGCCCTCGAAACTTTTGGCGGATCACGCAGAGGCGCGACTCGCCGTCTGTGCACGTCACCTGCATACGCCCGTCGCCCCACATTTTTGTTACAATGGCGTAGAGCTCACAGGGGTCGTCAGCAGTCCGAAGCCTTGACGGCGCGGACGATTCGTGCTTGCGCCCAACGGCCTTGGCGCGTTTGCCGCCCGAAACGTTCTTGACCATTTTCTTTTTTTGTTTGTGCGTCTTTTTTTTTCGTATCTGACACGTCAATTTTTTTTTCTTTGGATACAACATGGGGTCTATGCGTCGCCGACACCGCTCTCGCCGCTCTCGCCGCCAGCGAGGCGGCACCTTCTCCGCGTCTACGTCCCCAAGCGGGCTCGCGGACAACGCGCACTCCTTGACGGGCGGTCGCCGCCGAAAGTCCCGATCTCGCCGTCGGTCCCGCAGGTTTTACTTTTAAAGCTCGGCTAGGCACTCTGCGACGGTCGGGCGGTCCCCTACCCATTCGGCGCGGCACCGCGCCGCGAGCGGGTGATCCACGACGCCGCTCAAATCGTACAAATCCCACGTGCGCCACCCTTTGACCAATTCTAGAATTGCCGCCTCGCGCGGCATCTCTAGGAAACGCGCGTACGCCGCAGGCACGCTCGCGCTCAAGCCCTGGGCCACCACCCCCAGCACGTACTTGTCGGGCGGGCCTTCGGGCAAAAAATACGCGCGCGCGCACGGCACGGCGCGCGTCATGTCGATCGCCTGCCGAAAGTGGGCGATGCGCCCGCCCCGCAAGGCTGCCACGTCCAGTTGGCCGTGCACGATGCGCGCCTTGTGCAGCAAGAGCAATGCCTTGAGCAGGCCGACGGCGTCGGGCGCTGCAGGCGGCACGGCAGGGTACCGCAGGAGCGTGTACTCGCCCGTTGCCACCCAGCTTTCGGGCACGACGACGCGGTCGCGGTAATGGGGCAGGGCCCGCAGCTTCTTCGCGGCATGCATTTCGCGCGCCGCACCTCGCACAAACGCCGTCTCGTACACTTGCGTGGGGTCCGCCACTCGAGGGTAGTACATTACAAAAAAATTGAAAATGTTTTTAAGGTTTCACCAACCGTAAAAACATGGAGGCGGAGTACCTGGCCCAAATGACGGAAAAAGAGCGTCTTGCGATGGAGATTGCCCGCCGCATGCTGGGACCCTCCTTCAACTTGACGCGAAGCCACGGGTACCTTAAATTCCTGGCGTCGGCGCGCCGTACCGCTGCGTAAGCGCCTCGCTCTTTTTTTGCTCCAGCAATTCGGTCAGGCGCTTTACTTCTAGTTCCTTGGAGCGTTTGTTCGAATCCACCAGCGGGGACGGAGTAGCCGCCTTTAGTTTCTCGAGCTCTTCTTCGGCCGTCGCCAACTCGCGCTCGAGTTTGCCGACTTCTTCTGCACCCTTTTCTTTGAGGCGCTGTGCTATCGCGGCCTCGGACGCCGATTTCGCCATGGCGTTGCCCACTTTGGACGCCACTGCTGCCACCCGTTCTCGGCCCACTGCGGTGTTGGCCTTGTACGCCGCCAACTGGCTGGAAAGGCTGCGCTTGATGCCGTCCTTGGTGTAGTACTTGCGCGTGCGATTCTCTTTGCGCGACGCCGACAGAACGGCCTTCGACCGTGTTCGGTCTTGCCTCGCTTGCGCGAGCTGCTGCTTCAGCTCTGCCTCCTTGGCTTGGCTGTGAATGACGCCTGGCTGTTTCAACTCCGCCTTGAGCGACGCCACCTTGGCTTTGTTTTCGGCGTGCGTGTCCTTGATCGCTGCATGCTCTGTGGCCCTCGCTTCGTGCGCCGCGTCGGCTTTGGCCTGAGCCGCCGCTTTGGCCGCTTCGGCTTTCGCCGTGGCCTCCGCTTTCGCCACGTCGGCTTTGGCCTTGGTCGCGGCCGCGGCCGCATCGCTCTTGGCCTTGATGTCGGCCACGTCGGCATGCGCCTTGGCCTGAATGCCCTCCTTGGTGGTACTCGCCTTGGCCGCCGCTTCCTTGGCCACTTCCGTTTTCTTGGCCTTGGCCGCAGCATCGGCCGCGTGCCCCGCGTCCAAGTGTTTTTTCATCTCGGGGTGCGACTCCAGCTTCGACTTGACCGCGCCCTTTGCGAAATCCTTGTTCTCAGAAATGTGCTGGGACATGGTCTTGTGCTCTCCCTTCGGGGCAATCGGCGTGCGCGCGGTCGCGATCTGGTCTTTCACCTTGCCCAAAATACTCGTGGCCGTGCCTGGCATGTCGTTCTTCGCCACCAACTTCATCAGTTCGCCCTCGGCCGTGACTATCTTGTTGGCGATGAAGGCCGTAATGTAACTCTTCAGGCCGTTGGCTACCATGGCGCGCACGTCTTCGTTGCCAAACGTGCCCTCGGCAATCGCGGAAATGAACGACACCAAATCGCCCTCCAGCTCCAAGAGTCCCGTCAGGGCTTGAATCTCGGGCGGCTTGGTCTGCGCTTTGGTGGTCATTCCCTGGAACAGCTGTTTTGCGGCGTCCGCAATCCCCGTGGCTGTGGCCACGCTTGGAATCGGCCACGGCGTATTGTTCGCGTTCATTTTCGCCATTCCCTTGTGAATCTCGGCCTCTTCCTGCTCGAGCGCCGTTTTCGTCTTGGGCGTCTGCTTCACGGCCGCTGCCGCCGCCGCCTCGTCGCCCGTGGGCGCCCTCAGCGCCTTGTTTTCCTTTTCCAACTCTTCCAGGCGCGCTGCCGTGGCTTCGTGCGCCTTGGTCAACGTTTGCAGCTTGGCAAACACGTCATCCAGGGTCACGCTGGTGCCGCCCTCCATGGAACACGCGCCACATTTATTTTTCTACCGTTGCTTCTTGAAGTCGCTGTAGCTCATCCCGCGCGGCGCTACCGTTTCTACGTACTTGCCTCGCCACTTGTAGCGGTTAGCAGCCGCGTTCACTAGCGCAGGCAGCGGCTGCGCGTTGCGCTTCAGCGTAGCGTACGCCGCAGGGGGCGCCTGGGGCGTCGCGCTGAGCGCTTCGCGCGCTTTGAGCAGCTCGCGAAACATGTTGATGTAGTGGTCGCGGCAGTTGTACACGATCACGTACTTGCGCGCCACCGTTTCCAAGTAGCGGTAGGTCTGGGCGCGGTCGGCCCAGTACTCGAAGATGCCGTCCGTAAGCCGCATGCGCACGCGGCCTTCGGGCGTCATTTCTTCCACCAGCCCTTTGTCTACGTTGTCGGGCGTTTCAAAAAGCGACGGCGTGTCGAGCGGGTAGAGCCACTCGTACGGCGTGTCGGGCGGCGCGGGCTCGGGGCAGCACAGGTTGCGCAAGTAGCGTAGCATAAGTTGCTTCTACCTTTTCGTTTTTAAACTTTAGAGCGTGGCCTTTTTGCGCGTGTACCACTCCTCGTCGGGGTCTTCGGCGTAGTCGTCAGACTCTTCGGCGTCGTCCCATTCCGACTCGCTGTCGCTGCCCTCGGCGTCGTAGTCCACGTCGCGGTCGTAGTGCGCGTCGTACGCCTCCCAGCGCTCGCGCATCGCGGTCACGGCTCGCGCTACGCGCACGTCCAGCGGGAGTTCGGGTAGGGGAGGCCTTCGCCAGGGGCGTTTTAGATTTATCCATTCAGGTACGTGGCGGCGGGTGGGGAGGTCGTACAGCCACATTTTGGTAAAATTTAAGTTACTACTACCAAAAAAATTGTCTTTAAGATGACGGCAAATGGTCTTTGAGGTGAATCACGTAGTCAAAGGCCAACTGCGTAGCAAACAATTTAAGGATGGGGTCGCGGGAGGGAGTGCGCTCAAGTTGCCTGCGAAAGGTGTACTTGTGGTCCGCGACGGCCACGGTGAACGTGGCCGTCGCGTCGTCTTCCACCACTTCGGTAATGCGCATGCGGTACAAGTTTTGAGGAGGCACGGGGATTTGAATCGGCGGCAAAACGCCCGTGTCCACGGTCAAATCCATGAGCTTCAGCCATACGACGTCGGTGCGTGACCCCGCACCCATCACTTGCCCGTAGCAGGTCTTTTGAAACTTGACGAACCCTAAATACTGAATCGACGCAAACTCCACTTGCGCGTAATCGATTCGCAGCTCCGATTTCAGCGGCGCCTCAAGGTTGGTCGTCGCAATGAGCGCCCACGTCCCAACCAACTTGAGAAGTTTGGGATGCAAGAAATGCATCATTAAAAGGTTGTGTTGGGGGAATACGCCCTAGAAAATACTAAAAACACGAATCTAAAAACTGGTTGAGGGTAGCCACCGACGGCCTGGCGTCGTAGTCGGTCACTTGGCCATCCTTGACGCATTTGATGGTTGGGTACGAGGTCACGTTAAACTTGTTGGCCAACGCCTCATTGGCATCGCAGTCGACTTCCGTAAACAGCAGCAGGTAGCCGTCGCGAGTGGTGCGCTGCAGGGGCGCTTTGAACTTGTCCCACTCGGGACGCGCCTTCTTGCAGTACGGGCACCACGGCGTGTAGAAGTAAAACATTTCGCACACGGGCTCGCCTTCTACTGCGGGCGGGGCCGATTTTTTGCGGCGGTAAAACAAGTACGCCAGTCCCGCGACCGCCACAACAACGCCAAACACCAACAGGTTGGTGAGCGAAAAGAACGACTTGATGTTGGCCAACATTTTTGACTTATTTATTCAGGATAGATTAACCCTTTGCGCCCCAACGCGTTCATGACGTAGCGCTCACGGCAGGCGGGCGAGCTCCCCCCGTCTTGGCCTTCGGCAGAGATAGCTTGCCGCTGTAAAGCATGAAGCCAATGGCGGCGGCCGCCAAAAGCGCGCCTAAAATCAAAAGGTTGGTGGTGGAAAGCATGGACTTCACTTTGTCGAGCATTGTAATACACCGTCGACATATTTTACCTTCGGTTGCAACGCGCGATACAACAAAAAAAAATGAAATAAGCAGATATTGACGGGTATTCTAAAATGCTTCTACGAACTCGTTCGGGCTTGATCGACGTGTCCCGCGGCGATTACGCCACGGACCGCGACTTCTACCGCGCCGTGCGCTTTTTTCGCACCCGATAAGCATGGGGCGACTGTTTACTCGCAAAGACCTTTCCAGCAGCGACGGGATGCTTACCACGGTCTGGGGCCCTGCCATGTGGCACTTCCTGCACACCATGAGTTTCAACTATCCTGTCAAGCCCACGGCAGAGCAGCAAGAGCACTACGGCGCGTTCATGCGCAACCTTCCCCACATCTTGCCCTGCAAATACTGCCGCGAAAACCTGGCGAAAACCTACCTGACGTTCCCGCCGTCCGCGGCTCGCTTGGCTAGCCGCGCCGCGTTTTCCCGCTACGTGTACGACCTCCATGAAACAGTCAACAAGATGCTGAAAAAGAAATCGGGGCTCACCTTTGCCGCCGTGCGTGAGCGCTACGAGCACTTTCGCGCGCGCTGCAAACCTGGTCCCGTAGAACCTGGCGGTCCCGAAAAGGGGTGCACCGAGCCCCTGCACCGCGATGCAAAAGCCCGCTGCGTGCTGCGGTTTGTTCCCCAAGAAGACTCATGCCCCACCTTTGACGTGGATCAGCGTTGCAAATTCACTCGCAAACGCAGGTAAAATGTATTTTCGAACCTGTGATTTTTTTTTGTTTTCCACAACTTCATTTTCCATGCTGCCGTTCCCCTTGCATCTTCTCATGGACTGCTTCGAGACGTGGGACGCCGTCGCGCTGCGGCTCGTTGATCGAGGCATGCTGGACGCCGTTACCAACCACGAGTGGAACGACCTCTCGCCAGTTCGAAATATCGCCCCGTGGCGCGCAAGTTTCCCCCACGCCAAAACCTTAGCCTACTTGGGCGACGAGCAAGTGTATTTCCCCCAGCGCTTGCGTATCCTCTACATTCAGCAGTTTAAAGTGTTTTCGCGCGCGTTTCGGCGCATGAAGCAGCTGCGCGTCATAAGTCTACGCGCCTGCCGCGGCGTCGGGCGCGCCCTCCCCTACTTCTCGCGCCTGGTCGTGGTCGATTTGTCGTTTTCCAGGTTTGCGGGCGCGAACCTCTGCCACTTGCGATCGGTCACGGACCTTACCCTTCAAGGCTGCAAGCAAGTCCTGAACGACGACTTGGCGCCCCTCAAAACCATTACGCGTCTTGACATTTCTGAAACCGACGGCATTGACGTTGGGCTGATGGCCTTGCCGCAGTTGCGCCACTTGCGAATGAACGGTGCGCAGCAAGCGGTCAACGTACTTTGCTGGCTGACCCTCGAGTCCCTCTGCGCCAACAACATCTTCGCACACTGGGACTGGATGCTCCCCAAAGGCATGCAGGTGGTGTGCCTCAACAACGTGCCTGGCCACGACAAGCGCCTTGAAGCGCTGGTCGGCGCCTGCACAGTCGACTTGAGCGACACCGACTTTGACAGGCTTACCCCGCTTCAAGGCGTCTGTGAACTTGCGCTTCGCGCCGCCTCCCTCCGCGGCCTCCGCGACTTGTGGGGACCCATCCGCGTGTTGGACATTTCCAACACGCGGGCTCACCCCCCGTCCACCTTTGGGCATTTCACGCACATCCATCGTTTGGTGGCGAACCAGTGCCACTGGCTCGACGCCGAATCCCTGCAGTACGTAGGCAGTATTGACGCGCTCGAAATGAAGTGCGTCTTGCAACCTGCCGTGGCCATGCGACGGCTGTGCGAGCGTCTGGGCGTGCGCACCGTGTACACGTGCGCGTGTAGCAGCTACAAATTCAAGTTTGAAAACGGTCCCGTCGTAAGCTCCCATACTTGCTAAGCGCGGTACACCATGTTGCCTCCCATAAAAGTTCCCGCGTACGACGTCAGGACTCCTTCGTTGTTAAAGACCACACGCCCTCCTTCTTCTTTCACGAAAACCCCTGGTGCTTCAAAAAAATCCGAGGCTTCCGACATGGCCTCCGACTTGGCCTCCGACTTGGTCTCCGACGGCTCGGCCTCCGACGGCTCGGCCACCTTGCGCAAATACCCGACAGGAACAAACACCCGCTTGCCCGTACGGTCGTCTAGAAACGCCGCACCTCGCTTGTTGTACCCTTGAAAAACTCCCGTAGCGTCAACCCGTCCGTCCTTAACCCGTTCAACCGTGTCGCCTTTTTTGATGTCCGCTGGAAACGGCCCCACGTCCCGCGGTTTCTGCGTCCGCGCGCCTTTTCGTTTCTTCCTTTTCGATTGCGCGACACTCGCTTTATTCATATCGATTAGTTTTTCAAATAGTTTGCTCATTTGGTAGTGCTCTGGCAAAATGTCTAGTATCGGGTCCAAGGGTGCAGTCGGTGTGTGCGTTAAAAACGCAAGCAGCGTTGCTAGCTCGCTCGTGTCGCCCTTGGCCTGCATGTCCAACGCCGCATCAATATGGCTCAGAGCCGTCGCGCGAACCGCTTCCAGGCCGTGCGTACACTCGCGGAGCTTCGCGGCGTCCTCGTTCAACCCCTGATACCTGAAGTTTTCCCCCCAATACGAATTGGGGGAGTACCGTGCGAACAGCGGGTCGTACGCCTGCATCGGCTCGCCCACTTCATACCTCTCCACTGCGCGGCGAAGGGCGTGCAACGTACGGACGTTAAACTCGTACACGTCATTCTTTTTTTCTTTCAGCGCAAGTTCGGCGCGCAGCAGCTCCAAAAGCCGATCGACAATAGCCTCTCGCGAGTACACGCAGTCGGGGTTGAAGTCGACTTTGATGGGCATCGCGGTGAAGTTGGCCAGGATCAGTAATTTGGAAATGAGGTACGTGTGGCTGGATCCCGCGTAAATGATGATGTTCTTGTACCACGGGCCGCGCGCGTCCGTTTTCGTTTTCATCACGCGACAAAACGCGTTGATGTCCAGCATGCGCCGCTGCAAATAAAAGAGCATTTGCGCGAGGACAATCATCGGGTCTGCGGGCCTACCGTCAGGGTAGGAAACAACCATGTCGGGCGCGATAGAGTCCCAAATCAAAGTGTGCAACGGCAAGATTTCCTTGGGCGTACTTGTTTGGTTGAGGTGGGCTGCAAGATTCTTGGAGTACTTTCCTAGCTTGGCCCGAGCCCGCTGCGTGACCGCGCTGGTTTTTTTCGTCACCTCCGCAGGGATTGACCGTACCGCGCACGCCTTGAATCGGTCTTCTTTCAACACATCCGTCAGTAACTTCATGGCGATCGGTCGGAAGGACTCCACCCGATTGTCCGCGGGCCACCCCGTGGCGTCCAGCTTCTTTTTGAGCGCGGGGTAATACTGAAACCAGGTTTCGGTGACCTCAAAATTATTTTCCTGGGCTCTTCCCGCAAACTCCTTGAGCTCGTTCAACCAACTCGCCTGGTTCGGGGCATCCAGATAATGAAACCTAAAGTTTTCATTCGGAATGGTCTGCACTTCCGCTATAAGGTTGAACAAATTCGAGTCTCCTTTTCCCGCCGTAGCGTAGTTGGTTCTGCTGTGCCCAATCGGATCCATTTCAATCATCAAATCAATATTAGGCTCCTTGGTACGCGCCATAAAGCGGCGTATGACTTCGTCGATGGGCTCAAAGCCTAGCTCGCGGCAGTTGTTGCCAACGTGCCTCTCGCCAATAATAAGCACTTGTTTATCGTCGCGTTGCAGTAGCACCATAAACGTAACCATGCTCAGCTTTTTCATGAGAGGGTAAAACAAGTGCGAAGCTAAAGTCCGAGGACTGCGTCTTGTCGCCATATTGTTATTGTGAGTTTTACCTTGAAAAAAAAGAAGAGGTTTACTTGTGTTTGCGCATGTGCGTGCTAAGCCCGCGCGAGCTAGAAAACACTTGGCCACACACGTCACATTTGCATATTTCCGTGCGCTCCACTAGATACGACCCTGCAAGGAATGCCGTAAGCGCTGGCAGCTCCAGCCCCCCGATCAACGACAGCATGGTTTTGCTGTGCTCCTTGACCGCGTTCAGCATCTCAGAGCGCTTCTTCTCAAACGCTCGGTACTGAGCATTGATGTCGTCCAGCACGGTGCGCGGCACGGCAATCCCCGTTTCACCCTCGGTTTCTACAATGGCCGCCAGACGCGCCGTCAACGAGTCGATGATGGTGACCGCTGCGCGGATGCGCCCCACGTCCATTTCTACCGCGTGCGCGTACAAAAACACGTGACCGTCCTGCACATCAATTTCAAAATCTTCCTTGCCCACAATCCCCGTGCGCTGCGACAGAAACAATCCGCAGCAGCGACCGTGCAGCAGCACGTCCCGAACAAACTTGTCGACTTCGATGCGATCCACGTTGCGCGTGTACGTCTTGTTCTCCACCAGCAAGTCGGGCTTGCCTTCACGCTTCACAATAAAGTCTCCCGCCGCCGTGTGGCCCGTCGTGTTTACAATGTCGGCCGTAGGAAAGAGGTCCACCAGAAGCGCGCCCAACTGCCTCTCCGATACTTGCCCTTTGGTTTGCGACGAGTGCATGCTTTGCAAGAACCCGCCCAGCTGCGCGTGCAGCTGATCTTCGACGACGCGGCGGCCAATCTGCTCTTCGCGCGCCAGCTGCAGCTGCGCCTGCAGCGCTTGCTGGTGCGAGTTTAGTTTGAGCTCCAAGTTCGCCAACAACGCGGGCTCTTGCTGCGCCGCGCCGCGCGCCAGCTCGTCATGCAGCCGCCTTGCCGCTTCGTCTTGCGTCTTAGGCAGAAGAAGCGCGAGCTTTTCCGTGAACTGGTCGCTCGCTCTCGCCAGCTGCGCGGCGCGCTCTGCCGCGTCGGCCGACATCACGGCACGGGACGTTTCCAGGAGGTTGGTTAGGCCCGTTGCATGAAGGGATTGGGCGGCTGTAAGTTCGCGCAGCGCGCACAAAATTTCAGGGTCGCTTGCGGCGCGTTTAGTAAGTACGGTGTCTAGCATGTCTACTAGACACTCGTTCATGCGCTCATGGTCCAGGCCCGTGCGCGTATAGAATTCTACGACACGAGGAGAGCTCAGCGTGAGCATTTGTTTTTTCCATCTGAGTTTCTTAACTTGAAATCAATTTTTAAACCCTCTAAACCATTTAGCTAGCAATTGCGCGCATCTGGGCGCGCGCGGTAGAGTTGCTCGGCACAAGGCACAACAAAATGGCTTCGCGCACAGTATCCGCCCACGTGTACCCTTGATCGAAATAGCCCTGGGGGTTGTGGCAGAGCATAGCAAAAGCTGCCTCTTCACTCCGTTTGTGATTTCGCATCAACTCCACAAGACGTCCTTGGGTGCCTTCTGGCAAATGTCCAATCCACTGGTCGCGGGGCGCTGTGATGGCGCCACTCATAAGCGCGTCGTGAAACTCGTTTAGCGGCATGGTTGCAGCAAGATGTCGCGCGTGCTCGATGGCGTCAAACATGGCCAAAAATGCCGTCTTGTCTTGCAGCTTCTCGGCCAGAATGCGCGGCGTCACGCCGTGACTGTCGGCGCGCAAATGGTCCGCTCCGCATTCCAATAGCTTTTTGGCGATGCGGTAGTGACCTCCCCGAGTTGCGTTGAGTAGCGCACTGCATCCGTAAATGTTGGTGCGCTGGACGTCGTTCTTGAACTGCAGCAGCCAGACCACAAAGTCGTCCAGTCCTTCTCGCGACCCATACATCAACGCCGTGTTGTTGAACGCATCTGCGGCGTCCACGTCGAACGGTACTCCAAGCTGCATGCATTTCGCACGAAGCTTGTCGGCAAAGTCGATGCGGTTCGCGTACGCCGCGCTCAAGAGAGGAGGTCCGCTGCCTTCGCGCGGCACCGTCGTAGGGTCCGCCCCCAACTCCAGCAGCAGATCGACCATGTCCGTCAGGCCACCCTCGCACGCTACCTTGAGAGGCGTGCGTCCGTATTTGTCTTCTCGGTTGACGTTGCTGACGGACGCCAGCAGGCGAACCACCTCGACCTTGTTGCTTCCGACCGCCAACTCAAACGGTAAAGTCCCGTCGTCGTTTTCGAAGTCCAGCGCCCGAAGAGTCCCAAGTGTCGCCCCCATCAGCATATGCACGACGGGAATGTTCCCCTGCTCGCACGCGTAGTGCAGGGCTGTCCAGTTGTGCGCGTCGGGCGCGACGAGTGCGCCGCGGGCTAGGAAATAGTCGACCATGGTGGCCGTCGCCACGTGCAGTGGCGTAAGCCCAAGGGACCCACCCGAATAATTCATGTTCGCACCGTAGGCCAGCAAGAGGGCCGCGCATGCCGTGGACGAGGCGGTCGCAGCACAGTGGAGGGCCGTGTACCCGATGCTGTCCGAGGCATGCACGTCGGCGCCGCGTTGAATGAGACGTTGCAGTAGTTCGGGCAAGTCAAAGTAGGCCGCAAGCATGAGTGGCGTGCCGCCCTCGGCGTCCTTTGCGTTGACATCCGCCCCATGACACAGAAGAAGGTCGGCGACGTCGGCGCGTTGCGCCCTGCACGCGGCGTGCAGTGGCGTAGTCCCGTCCGAAAAGGGTGCCGAGAAGGTCTGGGGGTCCATGATCAAGATTAAAAGTTGTGTTGGATCAAAGATTGTTAAAAAACAAATTATCCCTAGGAAATTTCTAGGAATATTCCTAAAAATTCACTTGAATACGAATTTTATTTTATAGAAGACCCGTGGTTTTCTTTTTTTGACTACTTGTGAAAATTTTGAGAAATGGACATTTTAAAAATGTCCAAAATGTCTTTTAGCGATAATAGTTTGAAAAAAATGCATGTAAACCCCTCTTCCACTGCATTATGGTGTCATTTTGTGCAAGTTGCTCGCCAAAAAGGCGTGACTGACCAATTTTGGGCGATTGGACATTTTTGTCCGACGCAAAAGTAGCGCGTCGGCCCACACCATAATTTTTAGGGAAAAACAAATGCATGTGACCATGTATGGTGCGGCCTAGACTAAAAACGCGGTTGAACCACTTTTCTGTTCAACCGCGTTTTTAGTCTAGGCCGCACCATACATGGTCACATTCACGACGAATTGTAAGAATTTTATGGTGTGGGCCGACGCGCTACTTGCGCGTCGATAAAAACGACATAGAACATGGTGTCATAATAATTACTAGAATGGAGTGTCTCGATTGTGGATACGAAACCAAGCGCTCTAGCGATTGGAATCGTCACTTGAATTCGCAAAAACACATTGCGATTGTAGGGCACACGTGCAAGTGCGGGCAGCGCTACGGGTGTGCCAGCAGCCTCCGTCGCCATGAAAGGGCGTGCCATCGGGAAACGATGCAAGAAGTTGCCATACGATTAGCCAAAGAGCAAGCCGACCGAGATCGCGAGCACGCCGATCTGCAGCGAGTACTAATTGAGCAAAATACACGTCTTGCTGCTGAAGCGGCGCGGCATGCCGATGACGTTTCGCGTTTATTTGCAGAACTGGCGGCCCGCCCCCAGACCGTTATGAACAATTGTACGTTTAACTTAGCGACCTTTTTGAACGAGACGTGCAAACGCGCGCCTACGCTCGAACAATTTCTGCACAACATCCCCGTGTGCCTCGACTCGGACAAATCCATCGGGCAGTACGTCGTCGATCAGCTCGCCAAATGCGAGGTGACCGAGCGCCCCATCCACTGCACCGATGTGAAACGCGGGAAGTTGGCAGTGAAACAAGAAAATGCATGGGTGCAGGACCCTACAAAAGTTGACCCGCTTGTGCAGGAGCATATTTTTGCTCTGCGCATGCGGTGTTTGAAACATCTCAACGAAGTATGGTGCTTGGATAACCCCCAATATGAAGACCCTGATAGCAAGCAAAATGACGAATATCAGCAGTTCATTATTAGCATAATGGGAGACTTGAATGCTAAGTTTTTGAACCACGTTGCTAAGGTTACTCCAATACCAAAGGATACCGTAGTAGCGACCTAGGCCGCTTCATTGCTATGATCTGATAGCAAAAGCAAAAGAGCGCTAATAGCAAAAGAGCGCTAATAGAAAAAGAGCGCTAATAGCAAAAGAGCGCTAATAGCAAAAGAGTAGCAAAAGAGCGCTAATAGCAAAAGAGCGCTAATAGCAAAAGAGCGCTAATAGCAAAAGAGCGCTAATAGCAAAAGAGCGCTAATAGCAAAAGAGCGCTAACAGCAAAAGAGCGCTAACAGCAAAAGAGCGCTAACAGCAAAAGAGCGCTAATAGAGCACAATTAATTGGCGTCTTCTGCGGAGCGCGAGCACTTCGCCGTTTCCTCGCCGCCTAAGGTCTTGCGTTTCAAGTGCTCGTCGCGGATGAACCCGTATGAATTCATGGCGTGGAGGGCACTCATGGTTTCGGCGCTGAAAAGCGGAAGGAATGTTGGACCATGGAAGCGGACGATAGCAAGCTGAAGTGGGCGGCGCATGTCTTCGGGTTCGGCAAGAAACTCTGGATCCCATGACGAAGGAAACTGAAACGCGCTGCTTGAGATGGCGTTGAACATAATAAGATAATGATCAAACTTGGAGCGTAGTGTCTTGTGGTCGTCGAGGAAGTGTTGAGGAAGCTCGATAAAATGGCGTAGCTCCATGTCTTCTGCCGTTCGCGTTTCGCCGTCCTTCACGTAGAGAAAATCTCCCGTCGATGCACTGAAGAATCCCACACAGCCGTTCACTCCACTATACATAAGGCTGTTTTGAATGGTGCATATTACGAAGACGCGCCCATGCGCGTCCTTGTTGATGGCGCTGATGAGCGCATAAAGATTGGCATAGTCTTTTACACGAGTCGCCATGAAAGAAAAAAAGGTTAGTGTTTGAGAATGTATAAAAAGAAGTTGTATTCCTTAAAAAGTAAAATCAAAATCAAACAATTCCTAGGACCTAGGAATTTTCTAGGAAATTCCTAGAAAATTCCTAGAAAATTCCTAGAAAATTCCTAGGTCCTAGGTCCTAGGAATTGTTTGATTTTGATTTTACTTTTTAAGGAATACAACTTCTTTTTATACATTCTCAAACACTAAACCTTTTTTTTTCTTTATGGGTGCTTCCATCGCGCTTGACCGACCCCCATTTGAGCATACGTTGAAGCAAATGAAAAAGTCGAAGGGGCTTTTGCAAGAACTTGCGAGCGTCGTGATTGAACCGAAGCTGGACTTGATTACGCCGCTCGCGCGGCATTTTGGAGCGTTTCAAGGGCGGATGCGCGCGTCCATATACTTTATTTACGGGGACATTCCCCTGTTGCTGATGGCAAAATTGTGCGCCAACGTCGGATTATTTGGCGCTCCAGATCATCGACTTTACATTCTTGTCGATACAGATGTCAAAATGAGCTCCTTTATCGAATTTCCATGTGGATTGGACATTCGGGTTAGTACGCGCGTGTACCTTCGCGACCAGTTGATTGAAAGTGTAAAAATGACTTTTGTCAATCGCCTTGAAGATCCCCACGCTCCGAAGGGATCCTCCTTACTTTTGTGCGCTAACTGCAGCAAAATGTACCTTAATCCGCTACGTAAATGCGCTCGCTGCAAAGTAGCGCGCTACTGCTCGAAGGAGTGTCAGAAGGCTCATTGGAAAAGTGGGCACAAATCAGTTTGCGCGCTGTAATGCGCCCCTTTCCTGCTTGGTCGATGCTAATTGGCTGCATTTAGGTGTGCTAATAATAAGAATATAATTTAGATGCCTCAGTGCGCCCCTTTCCTGCTTGGTCGATGCTAATTGGCTGCATTTAGGTGTGCTAATAATAAGAATATAATTTAGATGCCTCAGTGCGCCCCTTTCCTGCTTGGTCGATGCTAAT
>Ga0114959_10000988_pt1 | contig 26012 bp, 21 predicted proteins | sample C_130625_EF_Meta_FD_87317 | JGI IMG/M metagenome (GOLD analysis project Ga0114959, IMG submission 87317) | Freshwater microbial communities from Lake Croche, Canada to study carbon cycling - C_130625_EF_MetaG | ecosystem: Environmental > Aquatic > Freshwater > Lake | place: Lake Croche, Canada... | reverse complement strand
TCCTTCACCCCCCGAGAGTTAGCCACGGGTCGCGTGGGGTGCCAACCATCCCATGGTGGCATTTGGTTCGGCGTCGGTGGTGGGGAGATAGGGTTTGATGTCGAGGAGTCTTGTGCCGGAGATGCAATCGAGGTTGCGGATGGCGAGGCGTCCTGGGGCGGTGAAGCCTTCGAATGCGACGACGGAGAGGGCGATGGGGTTTGGGCGCCAGGGGGCGCGGGTGGCGAAGACGCCGCGGGGGGCGGCGTCGAAGGGCGGGGTGAAGACGAGTTCGAGGGGTTTGGCCTCGTGCATCCAGTAAAGGAGGATCAGGTGGGAGAACCCGTCCAGCGCCAGCAGGCCGGGTTGGAATTCTAAGTCGATCACGGCGTGGCAGAGCGGCGGCGGCTGGATCTGGCGGCCGTTGCGGGGGCAGTCGGCGCGGGTGGCGAAGGGGGTTTCCAGATGGCCGATGGGGCGGAGCTGCATCACAGCTCGCCTTCATCCCGCAGCATGTGGATGGCACCCTGAAAGCCGGCGATGGTCTCCACGGTGTCGGCCTCGGTGTGGGTGGCCGACGTGAAGCCGCCGATGCGGCCATTGGTGTCAATGCCATGCACGAGCAGCGCGAGGCGCAGCCGGGCGGAGAGCTGCTTGGGCTGGGATTTCAGCTCCGCCATGGAACATGCGGCTGCATTGAATGCTGTGGGATCGATCTTCCGTCCCTCCGGATTGAGAAAGGTGTGGAAGCCCGAATAGGTGCCATAGACCGCCCAATTGACGCCCTCGCGCGCCAGCATGTCGTTCAACCCGTCACGCAGGCGGGCAGCGGTGGCGGAGGCGCGATCGGCGGCATCTGTCTCGGCGAGGATGCCAAGGGCGGTGATGCCGGCGGCGGCCGAGACCGGGTTGGCGTTGAAGGTGCCGGGATGGCCGATCTTTTCGCGGCCCTTGGCTTCGGTGGCGGCGAAATCGAGCAGGTCGAGGATGTCGCGGCGCCCGGCGACGGCGGCACCTGGCATGCCGCCGGCGACGATCTTGGCGAAGGAGGAGAGATCAGGCCGCACCCCGAAGGCCGCCTGGGCACCGCCCGATGTGGCGCGAAAGCCGGTCACGACCTCATCGAAGACGAGCAGCACGCCATGCGCGTCACACAACGCGCGCAGCTCCTGGCTGAATTCGGCCGAGAGCGGCACCTGGCCGAAGCTCGATCCGGTGGGTTCGAGAATGACGGCGGCGATATCGTCATGGGCGGCGAAGGCGGCGCGCACAGCGGCGATGTCGCCTGGTGGCAGCAGCAGGTTCGCGCGCGCCACGGAGTCGAGCACGCCGGGTGTCGGCGATCCGTCGTAATGGTTGGAATAGCCGCTGGTCATATGGTCATGCCAGCCATGGAAATGCCCCATGAAGCGCACCAGCCGGTCTTTGCCGGTGAAGGCACGAGCAAGACGCAACGCCATCAACGTGGCCTCGGTGCCCGATGAGGTGAAGCGAACACGTTCGGCGCTGGGCACCAGGCGCTGGATTGCCTTGGCCCATTCGATCTCAGCCCCATGGCTGGCGCCGAACTGGGTGCCGCGGGTGAGGGCGGCGGTGACGGCCTCGGTCACCTCAGGATGGCAATGGCCAAGGATCAGCGCGCCATGGCCGCCAAAATAATCGATGTATCGGTTGCCATCGACATCCCATTTATGCGGCCCGGCAGCGCGGTCGATATAGATGCCATACGGGTCGACATGGCGGCTGTCATGGGCGATGCCACTTGGCAGCAGGGATTGCGCCGTGGCGGCAAGTTCGGCCGAGCGCGCCGTGCGGCCGCGATAGGCGGCGATGATGCGCGAGTTGCTCCCGGCCTGGGCTTGGGCCTGGATGCCGAGGGAAGGATCGCGGTCAGCCATGTTCCAGCTCTTTCATGCAATGGTCATGAGTCATGTTGCCCTGGCTTGGCCCAACTCGCCAGCCTTGCTCACGACATATGCATGACCCAATGCATGACCCGTCACGCCGCCCCGACCGGCCAAACCGGCCACTGACGGCGTTGAACGAGATGATCGGGGCAGCGTTGGTCCAGGATCGAAGACGCTGCATTCCCTCTCCAAAAGAGAGGGTTACAAGGGTTCTACCCTTGGCGGGTGTGGGCAGAGCCCATCGCTTTCTTCTTCGATGTAAACGGCCGTGGCCCAGCCGGACGCGCCGGCGGCGCAGGCGATGCTGTCGCGATCAGGAACTCCTGCGGCCCGGCGCGCTCGACGGCGGCGAGGAAGCGCTCGGCGGCTTCCTGCGCCACCTCGAACTTGGTCTCCCGGTCAAAGACGCGAATGGCGCCGACATCGCCGCGAACCAGGTCGCCAGTGCGGCAGATCAGCGGCAGCAGCCATTTCGGGTCGGCGTTCTGCTGGCGGCCGATATTGATGCGAAACCACGCGGCGGGACCGCTGGGGCGGGATTTCGGCTCGCCCTGCGCACGGGCGGGGGCCTCGCGTGAGGGCGGGATGTCAAACTGCTCGGCCGGGGCGGGGAGGCGGGCGCCGTGCAGGCGGATCAGGGCGGCGGCGATGTCCTCTGCCGAGCGGCCTTCGAGCAGGCGGCGGGCCAGGATCAGCGTCTCGCCGGTGGCGGGCTCGGCGAGAATCGGGTCGGCCAGCAGGCGTTCCTGGTCTTTGGAACGGATCGCATCAGCCGAGGGCGGCGCGTCCCAGGTGATGGCGATGTTGGCGGACTGGAACAGAATCTCGGCACGGCGGCGCTTGGGCATCGGCACCAGCACGACGCAAAGGCCTTTGCGCCCTGCGCGGCCGGTGCGGCCGGAGCGGTGCAGCAGGGTCTCCTTGTCGCCGGGCAGATCAGCATGCACGACGAGGCCGAGATCAGGCAGATCGATGCCGCGGGCGGCGACATCGGTGCAGACGCAGACGCGGGCGCGGCCGTCCCGGATCGCGGAGAGCGCCGTGGTGCGGTCATGTTGGGAGAGTTCACCGGAGAGGGCGACGGCGGCAAATCCACGCGAAAGCAGATTGGCGTGCAGGCGGCGCACCGCCTCGCGCGTGGAGCAGAACACCAGGGCGGCGCGCATGTCGTAGAAGCGCAGCACGTTGACCAAGGCGGCCTCGGTCTCATGCGCCTGGATGCGGATGGCGCGGTATTCGATATCGGCATGCGCCTGGTGGCGGACCAGCGTGTCGATGCGCAGCGCGTTGGTCTGGAAGCTGCGGGCGAGCTGGGCGATGTCGTGGGCGATGGTGGCGGAGAACAGCAAAGTGCGGTGCGGCTGCGGCGTGGCCTGAAGCAGGAATTCCAGGTCCTCGCGAAAGCCGAGATCCAGCATCTCATCGGCCTCATCGAGCGCCACCACCTTCACGGTCGAGAGATCGAGCTGGCGGCGCTCGATATGGTCGCGCAGCCGGCCGGGCGTGCCAACGACGATATGGGCGCCGGCGGCGAGCGCACGGCTTTCGGCGCGGGCATCGGTGCCGCCGATGCAGGCGATGACGCGGGCGCCGGCATGCTCGTAGAGCCAGGCCAGCTCGCGCTGCACCTGCATGGCGAGCTCCCGGGTGGGGGCGACGACGAGGGCGAGCGGGGTTGTGGCGCGGCCGAATTTTTCCGCCTCGCCGAGCAGCGTGGGGGCGATGGCGAGGCCGTAGGCGACGGTCTTGCCGGAGCCTGTCTGGGCGGAGACCAGCAGATCACGCTCCTCGGCACCGGCGGCGAGCACGGCCTCCTGCACGGGCGTGGGTTCGAGATAGTCGCGTGCCAGCAGGGCGCGCGCGAGGGCGGGGTGGACGGCGGGGAACGGCATGGGATGAGGGGCCTGTCTGGCTGGGGCGACGCGGACTGGCAGCGCCTGACCACGGAATTGCGCCGACTTAGCGCAAAAGGCGGGGAGAAGCCATGGTTTGCAGGAAGGCCCCGCATCGTCATCGTGTTGCAACATAAATGACACATCGCTGAAAGCGCCGTCGGTGTATCGAACCGCCAGAAGATGGAGGTTCCATGCTGCGCATTTCCGGTCTGTCCCGGCAGTTCGGCGAGAAATTCGCCGCCAAGGATATCAACGTCGATATTCCGACGGGATCCTTTGTCGGGGTGATCGGGCGCTCCGGTGCCGGCAAATCGACCTTGCTGCGCATGATCAACCGGCTGCAGGAGCCCTCCGCTGGCACCATTCTATATGACAGCCCGCATGTGGCGACCCTCAACGTCACCCAGGTGAAGGGCACAGCGCTGCGCGCCTGGCGGCGGCGCTGCGCGATGATCTTTCAGCAGTTCAATCTGGTGGGCCGCGTTGATGTGCTGACCAATGTCCTGATGGGACGGCTGGGCCACATGCCGGCCTGGCGGGCGATGTTCAAGATCTGGTCGCATGAGGACCGGGTGATCGCGCTCGCCGCCCTTGAGCAGATGGATATCGCGGGGCTTGCCACGCAGCGCGCCGACCGGCTTTCGGGCGGGCAGCAGCAGCGTGTGGCGATCTGCCGGGCGCTGGTGCAGGAGCCGGATATCATTCTGGCCGATGAGCCGATCGCTTCGCTCGATCCGCGCAACACCAAGGTGGTGATGGACGCTTTGCAGCGCATCAACCGGGAATTCGGCATCACCGTGATCGTCAACCTGCACTCGCTCGATCTGGCGCGCAGCTATTGCGACCGTCTGATCGGCATGGCGCAGGGGCGGGTGGTGTTCGATGACGTGCCCGCGGCCCTCACGGAAGAGGTGGCCCGCGAGCTCTACGGCCTTGAAGCCGGCGATGTCATGGCCGAAGCCGCCCACGTTCGCCAATCCGTTTCGGCCTGATTTTGGTCGTTCGGTCCCAAGCCTGTCACTCACCAGGAGAGTTCACATGATCACCCGTCGTTCGCTGATCGCCGCTTCCACGGCGCTGGCCGCCGCCCCCGTGCTGTCCACCGCCGCCCGCGCCGCCTGGCCGGAGCTGACCTTCGCGCTCGTTCCGGCCGAGAACGCCTCGGGCGTTGTTGACCGCTGGACCCCGTTTGTCAGCTACCTCACCAAGGAGCTGGGCACGAAGGTGACGCTGCGCGTTGCCAACGACTATGCCGCCGTCATCGAGGGCCAGCGCGCCGGCAACGTGCAGATCGCCAACTACGGCGCTGCCTCGTTCGCGCGCGCCCGCATCACCGGCGTGAAGACCAAGGCCGTGCTGGTCGAGCAGAACAAGGATGGCTCGACCGGTTATTACTCGGTGTTCTATGTGCTCGCTTCCAGCCCGTACAAGACCTTTGAGGATCTGAAGGGCAAGAACCTTGGCCTCGTCGATCCGAACTCGACCTCGGGCAACAACATGCCGCGCCTGGTGTTCAACGAAATGGGCATCAAGCCGGAAGAGTTCTTCGGCAAGGTTGTCTACACCGGCAGCCATGAGAACGCCGTGATCGCGCTCGCCCAGGGCCAGGTGCAGGTCAGCGCCAACGCCTGGACCAACGAGAGCGATAGCACGCTGACCCAGATGCTCACCAAGGGCATGCTGAAATTCGCTGACGGCAAGCCGATGCAGTATTCGGACTTCCGCATCATCAAGACGTCGCCGGCGATCCTCAACGGGCCCTACGCTCTGCTCGAGAGCCTGCCGGCCGATCTGCAGGCCGCCATCGTGAAGGCGTTCAAGGACGCGCCGACCAAGGACAAGGCGGCGTTTGACCGCATCTCCGATGGTCAGCACCCGGCGTTCAAGGACATGACCACCGCTGACTACGACGACACCGTGAAGCTGGTGAAGTTCGTCGACAGCCTGCGCAAGTCCTGAGCTGAGACCGGCCGGGGTGGTGACACCCCGGCCGTTTTTTTTGATCGGAGGTTCGTGATGCGCCGTCGTGTCCTGCTGGCCGCAGCCCCAGCCTTTCTGGCCGCACGCCCTGTGCTGGCCGCTGATTGGCGCTCGCAATATCCTGAAATCGTCTTTGCCAACGTGCCCAGCGAGAACGCGCAGGGCATGACGGATCGCTTCTCTCCCTTCATGGCCTATCTCAGCCGCGCGCTGGGGGTGAAGGCGACCTTGCGCATCGCCAACGATTATGCCGCCGTCATCGAGGGCCAGCGCGCCGGCAATGTGCAGATCGCCTATTACGGTCCGGCTTCCTTTGCCCGCGCCCGCGTGACCGGGGTCGCCACCGATGCTGTGCTGATCCAGGTGAACGGCGACGGTAGCAAAGGATATTACTCGGGGTTCTTCGTGCTGGCGAATACGCCTTACAAGACCATCGAGGAGCTGCGCGGCAAGAATTTGGGCCTGGTTGACCCGAACTCGACCTCGGGCAACAACATGCCACGCTTCATGCTGGACAAGCACGGCATCAAGCCCGACCAGTTCTTCAGCAAGATCATCTACACCGGCAGCCATGAGAACGCGATGATCGCGCTCGCGCAAGGCACGGTGGAGGTCGCCGCCAATGGCTACAACACGCTGGAAGACGGCACGCTGTCGCGCATGTTGGCCAAGGGCATGCTGAAGACGCGCGACGGGGCGTTGATGCAGCTTTCTGATTTCCGGCTCGTTTTGCAGTCCGAGCTGATCATCAACTCGCCCATCTGCCTGTTGTCGAGCCTGCCGGCTGAGATGAAGGCCGAAATTGTGCGCGCGTTTCTCGATGCGCCAAAGGCGGATCCTGAGGCGTTCAACCGCCTGTCCAACGGCAAGGACCGGGCGTGGGAGCCCACGACCAATGCCGAATACGACGAGACGATCAAGCTGATCCGTTTTGTGGACAGCCTGCGCAAAGCCTGAACCCAGACCCTTCCGGAGCCCTGATTTGGCCCAGACCATCCGCCCTGTTGCCACCGCTGAGATCGCCGAGCTGGTGTCGGGTTACGCCCGCGCGCTCGCTGCCCGCCGGCTGCGCACCTTCCAGGGGATTGCAGTTCTTATCGTCTGCATCCTGCTGTCGGCCTGGGCGGCCGAGGTGCGGCCGGTGACGCTTTGGGACAAGATCGGCAATTTCGCCAATTATATCGATCAGATCCTACGACTGGAGAACGGCCAGCGCGTTTGGACGGATGTTGCCGAGTGGTTTTGGGGCTGGAAGAAATGGCTCCGCCTGTTGGGAGATACCTTGCTGATCGCCTATGTCGGCACCATCGGCGGGGCCATCATCGCCTTCATTTTCTGCTTTCCGGCCTGCTCCAATCTGATGAAGCATCGTTGGGTGGTGGTGGTGACCAAGCGGTTGATGGAGTTCAACCGCACTGTGCCGGAACTCGTCTTCGCGCTGATCTTTGTCTACACCTTCGGCCTTGGTCCGGTGCCCGGCGTGTTGGCGATTGGCATTCACACCATCGGCGCCTTGGGGAAGCTGTTCTCTGAGGTGGTTGAGAATATTGACATGAAGCCGGTCGAGGGGATCGCGGCCAGCGGTGGAACCTGGGTGCAGCAGATCCGTTTCGCGGTGCTGCCGCAGGTCCAGACAAATTTTCTCAGCTACGCGCTGCTGCGTTTTGAAATCAACGTGCGCGGCGCCGCGGTGATGGGCTTTGTCGGTGCCGGCGGCATCGGTGACGAGCTGATCACCAATATCCGCAAATTCTACTATTCGGATGTGAGTGCCATCATCGTGCTGCTGATCATCACCGTGATGGTGATCGATTACGGCACGGAGCGAGTGCGTTATCGTCTCATCGGCTCGGAGCGCGCGGCATGAGCGGCACAGTGAATTCTTTACGCACGGCGATCGTGGCCGAACGCGATGCCATCGCCGCCCGGCATGAAGCCTTGCTGCGACCGGCGTGGCGGGCACAGATCGGGTCAGGGCTGCTCGCGCTCGCGCTGGTTGTGCTGTTCTGCTTCGGGCTTTGGTATCTCGGCTTTAATTTCGGCATGTTGATGCATGGCGGCGGACAGCTGTGGGTGATTCTGGAGGTGATGCTGCCGCCGAACCCTGAGACATGGGCGCGAACCGAGTTGTATTTGGGCTCGCTGGCCGAGACCCTCGGCATCGCCTTTCTCGGCACGCTGACGGCGGCGATCTTGGCGTTTCCGTTGGGCTTCCTCGCGGCGCGAAACGTGGTGCCGAACTGGCTGATTCATATCCTCACACGGCGGTTTTTCGACACGATCCGCGCCGTGGATACGCTGATCTGGGCACTGATCTGGATCAACGTGGTGGGGCTCGGACCGTTTGCTGGCGTACTCGCCATCATGTGCTCTGATATTGGCGCCTTCGGCAAACTCTTCTCCGAGGCGATCGAGGCCACCGACAACAAAGCCGTTGAGGGCATTCTCTCCAGCGGTGGCAGCAAGATCGAAACCGTGCGGTTCGGCCTGCTGCCCCAGGTACTCCCGGTGATCACCAGCCAGTTGCTGTATGACTTCGAGAGCAACACCCGGTCCGCCACCATCATCGGCATTGTCGGTGCTGGCGGCATTGGCCTGCATCTCTCGGAGATGATCCGGACCGTGGAGTGGCAGCAGGTGTCGTTCATCATCGTGATGATGTTGGTCACGGTCTCGGTGATTGACCTGATCTCCCAGAGGCTGCGTTTGGCGATCATTGGGGCGCCTGCGCGTTGAGGAAGTAGGCAGGGCAGCGTTCACCTCTGGGGTCTGCCCCAGGGGGGGGGGTGATGAACCGTTGGTCAGTCGCTTGCCGAAGCGTTCGCCCGGAGACTGGCGTCGGCGGGGAGTTTGACCACCACTCCTTCATGGCGTCCGTCGATCCTACTCTTCGCCGTCGTCTCCGCCGCTTTCGAACACCAGACAAAGGGCGCCGGGTGGGCGCAGGGCTGGGCGCCAATCAATGAAATCAAGCCGTCCCGTTGCCCTGAAGTCAGACCGAAACATTCAGTTTATGAGCAGCACTGAGATCCAACAACATCGCTGCCGTTTCGGTCACAGTGTCACTTCCTGACTGGCGCATGTCCTCACACAGATTGTCGCGCCATACCCCGTCACCGCAGATCCCCAAAACTCTGCACCAAACTGCCCGATACCAGCCGCCAGCCATCGACCAGCACGAAGAAGATCAGCTTGAACGGCAGGGAGATCACGTTGGGCGGCAGCATCATCATGCCCAGGCTCATCAGCACGCTGGCGACCACCATGTCGATCACCAGGAACGGCAGATAGAGCAGGAACCCCATCTCAAAGGCGCGTCGCAACTCACCGATCAGGAAGCCCGGGATCAGCACACGCCAACTCGCGCTCTCTGGTGCTTCGGGCATCGGCAGATGGGCAAGATCGCTGAACAGCCGCAGATCATCGCCGCGCACATTCGTTGCCATGAAACGGCGGAACGGCTCGCTGGCGGCCCGCAACCCGTCAAGTTCTTGCAGCCTTCCCTCTGCCATCGGCAGCAACCCGGTGGTCCAAGCCTGGTCAAGCACAGGCTGCATGACGAAGAAGGTCAGGAACAACGCGAGGCCGATCATCACCATATTCGGTGGCGTGCCCTGCGCGCCGATGGCGCTGCGCAGCAGGGACAGCACGATAACGATGCGGGTAAACGCTGTCATCATCACCAACAGGCTCGGTGCCAGCGACAGTACCGTCAGCAGTGCTGTGAGCTGCACGATGCGCGATGTGGCGCTGCCGCTGCCCGCGGCGCCGAGATCAACGTTCAGTGACTGCGCGATGGCCGCGACCGGAATCAGCAGCACCAGCAGAACGAGGGCGAGCAGCCGCCTCATGACGCGCCCCCCGGCTCGCATGCCGGCTCCCGCGCCGGCAGCCAGCCCAGCGACACGTCGTTGGGCCCGCCGGTCAGCAGCAGCAATTCCCGCCCGTCACAATCGAGCAGCACGACGCGCCGCCGCGGGTCCAGCGCCAACGTCTGCACCAGCCGCAGCCGGCCGGACCCCAACGCCGGCCTCGCCAGGCCGGTTGCGCGGGCCAGGCGGGTGGCGCCCCAGATGAGCAACAGAACGAAGCATAAGGCAGCGACCCCGAGGGTCATGTCGTGAACTGGCACGGATTTTCCGGGCTCCTGTGAGGGTGAACTCAATGTGCCGGTGCGTCTCCACCGGGCCGGCTGCTTCGCAGCGCATGTTCCAGCCGGTCGAGATCTTGCAGCAGGCCGATCAGCGTTGGGCGCATCTGTCGCCCGCAATCTGGCTCCAGGTCGAGCGTTTGGGCGGTGATCAGGCCGATCATTCGATCGAGCCCATAAAGATCAATCGACCGCCCGCTCTCGGCCAGCGAGCGCGCCACCCGCAAGGTGCGCTGAGCGGAGGCGGCCAATGCCAGAACGGCGTCGCGTTCACCATCCGGGTTCTTCCGGGTGAACAGCAGGGCGGCCAGATCATCGTGGGCGGAGTGGCTCATGAGGCCACCATTGAAGCTGAAAAGAATGAAGGCCAGATTAGCGGACGGTCGAAAGTGAGATACGTGTCAGCCCGGATAAAGCACGCGCAGCACCACCATCCAGTTGTAACGACGATCATATGCCACGTCGCCCGGCCCCGCGATCCGGCCGGCGCTGTCGGTTGGCACATGCTTCATCGTCACCGCGTCGTCCACATTGCCGCCGATCACGGCGAGACCTGCGGACGAGGGGCCAATCACCAGATCGCAATGGCTGGCGAACGGTCCCGCCGGCAGGTCCTCAAAGCGCATCGCCTTCGCGGAGCGGCGGCCAAGGCAGATCAGGTCACCCGGCTGTGGGGCGTAGCTGCCTGTCCGCTCGGCGAGCACTGACCAGTTCTGTGCCGCGCCTTGCGCCATCCGGGCGGCGGCATTGATGTAGGTGGAATGCGATGGCGCATAGGGAAAGCTGCGCCCTGCACCGGCGCTGCGCATCACATAGCTGATGAACGCCGCCGACCAAGCATATTGCTCATCCTCGGTCGGTGCGAAGGCGATGCCGAAGCTGTTGTATTTGCCGGTCCAGCCGTTGGAGGGCTCATCGGCATTCTGTCCGAGCCACCAATATTCACCGACACGCTGCCACAGCCCCGGCAGGCGCTCGGGCTTGTCTTCGCCCAGCTCCCGGTGGCTGCCGGGCGGATCATCGTCCACCGGGCTGCCGAAGGCGCGCCATTCGCGTAACCCGATCGCCACGGCATTGGTGCGCGAGAACGGCTCGAACGGACGGCGCGCGAAATCCGGTACATGCGCCTCCGGATCGGCCGGCGGCGTCAGCGCGGTAACAGGTGGACGCACCTGCTGGGCGCAGCCGGCCAGGAGAAGTGCCGCGGTCAGGACAGCACGCATGGATCAGCCGCGCTCGGGGAACAGGCCCAGCAGGCCCGCAGCCGTCGCTGCGCAGCGCCCGCGCTCTGTGATCAGCCCGGTGACCAGCCGGGCAGGGGTCACATCAAACGCCGGATTGGCCGCAGCCGAGCTGGTCGGCACCAGCCGGACCGTCGCCACCGATCCGTCCAGCGCCCGGCCGGCGATGGTGGTCACCTCGGTGGCCGCCCGTTCCTCGATCGGGATCTCGCGCACACCGTCTGACACCGTCCAGTCAATCGTCGTGGACGGCAGTGCGACCCAGAACGGCACATTGTTGTCATGCGCCGCCAGCGCCTTGAGATAGGTGCCGATCTTGTTGGCGACATCACCGGTCCGCGTCACCCGATCGGTGCCGACGATCACCAGATCGACCTCGCCATGCTGCATCAGATGCCCGCCGGCATTGTCGGCGATCACGGTATGCGCCACGCCGTGCTTGCCCAGTTCGAAGGCGGTGAGGAAGGCGCCCTGGTTGCGCGGCCGCGTCTCGTCCACCCACACATGCAGGTCAATGCCCGCATCATGCGCCATGTAGATGGGCGCCAGTGCGGTGCCCCAGTCAACTGTTGCCAGCCAGCCGGCATTGCAATGGGTGAGCAGGTTCACGCGGCCGGATTTGCGGGCAGCGATCTCCTGAATGAGCGGGAGGCCATGGCGGCCGATCGCCTCGCATTGCGCCACGTCCTCATCGGCGATGCGCCCGGCTTCGGCATAGGCCGCAGACACGCGCTCGGCCGCGGTCACGCAGCGAAGCGCTGCCAGCATGCGATCGATTGCCCAGGCCAGGTTCACCGCGGTCGGCCGGGTCTCGCGGAGCATCGCGCCATCCCGCTCCATCGCCGCGTCCGATGCATCTTCCCGCAGCGCCAGCGCCAACCCATAGGCCGCCACCGCGCCGATCAGCGGCGCGCCGCGCACCTGCATGCTGCAAATCGCGTGCGCCGCCTGGGTCACTTCGGTGAGGCGCAGAATATCCACCGCCCATGGCAGCTTCGTCTGGTCAAGGATATGCACGGACCAGCCATCCAGGCTGTCCACCCACACGCTGCGATACGGGGTGCCATCGATCTTCATGATGCGGGAATCCTTAAATCCGCTGGTGGAGCACGCATACCAGGGTGAACAGCCGCCGGCCCGTCTCGAAATCGATCTCGACCTTGCCGGCAAGCCTGGTCACCATCAGCTCCGCGCCCTCGTTGTGCAGGCCGCGTCGCCCCATGTCGATGGCCTGGATGCGCGCCTCGCGCCCTTCCTCGACCGCCTTGATATGGCTGTCGACCAGCATCTGGTAGTCCTTGATCAGCCCGCGGAACGGACCCAGCGCCAGCGCGATCGTGCGCATCGGCGCCGCATCCGCCGGGCGCTCAGCCTCGTGGCGGATGTCAAACACCAGTCGCCCCTCCTGGATCGACAGGGTCAGCGCATAGGGCCCCGGCTCGAGGCCGATCGGCGCGAAATGGTTCTCCGATTGCAGATCCGCAACGGCCTGGGCGCGATCCGCCTCGATGATGGGGGAGAGCCGCGTGAGCGCCTCCCCCACCAGGGCGATATGCGCGAGCCGTGCTGCCTGATCAGGCATTGCCGGGCTGCTTGAGAAGATTGAGGCGCAGCATCAGCCCGATCGTGGCCCCTTTGATCGGGCGCAGCAGGCCCAGGGTCAGCACACAGGTCATTGGCAGGAAGATCGCCGCATGGACCCAAAGTTCCGGCGAGCGTGCCTTTTCCAGCAGCAGCATCAGCGGCACGACGAGGTGACCCACCAGCAGCATCGTGAAATACGGCGGCGCATCATCGGCCCGCACCTCGGCGAGTTCCACATCGCAGGACGAGCAGGCCGGCGCCTGGCGCAGATACCCCGCAAACAGCCGCCCCGCGCCGCAGCACGGGCACTGCCCCAGCGCGCCGCGCAGCATCATGGTGACCAGCCCCGGCACCTCGGCGCCTTTCGCCCAATCCGGCGACTGTGGCCGGCGATCGGGCTGCCAGACAACGGGCTTGGTGATGATGGTCATGGAACTCGCCTTGAAGGAAAAACGCGGTCCCGCCGCGACGCACCATTTCTGCGCGTGTTGAGGATGCGGATCAAGGAGGAAGCGTTGTGGTAAAGGAAAGCCTGAGGCGCGGCCGCACCGCCGCCCCTGGACAAACGCGTCCAAGGCGAGCACCCCGCCCTTTGTCCGGACGCCACCCTGCTGGTGAGGCGGCCTGAGATCGTGAGGAGATCCGCATGCATTCATATGACGGAGACAGACGCGGGTGAACAGCGAAGGTGAACCGCCCATTGCGCCGGCGGCGAAGACTGGACTTGCGTCGTTTCCTCGGCCTGGGGTGGCGGCAATCTTCGGCGCCAGCGGCGGCATCGGCGCGGCCCTGGTTGAAGCCATCCGGGCGTCGGACAGCTTCGACCATGTGGTTGCGTTCAGCCGCCACGCGTCGCCGTCATTTGACCTGCTCGACGAGGCGAGCCTCGAACGCGCCGCGTCCTTCGCCGCCGAGCAGGGCGAGCTGCGCCTGGTGATCGATGCGACCGGGTTCCTGCATGACGACCACCAGGCGCCTGAGAAAAGCCTGCGGCAACTCGATGCGGCCAAGCTCGCGCGGTCCTTTGCGCTGAATGCGATCGGGCCGGCGCTGATGATGAAGCATGTGCTGCCGCGATTGCCGCGCGCGGGCAAATCCGTGTTCGCAACCCTCTCCGCCCGCGTCGGCAGTATCGGCGATAATCGGCTTGGTGGCTGGTATTCCTACCGTTCATCCAAGGCGGCGCTCAATCAACTGGTGCGCACCGCGTCCGTTGAATTGGCCCGCCGCGCCCCCGAGGCGATCTGCGTCGCCCTGCATCCCGGAACGGTCGCCACAGCATTGTCCGCGCCGTTCGCAGCGTCTGGTGGGACGGTCCATACGCCTACCGAGGCGGCCCGCCATCTGCTGTCGGTTATCGATCACCTGACGGCTGAGGCCAATGGCGCATTCTTTGATTGGCGCGGCCTGCCGGTGGCCTGGTGATGGCGCACCACCGCCTCGGGGCCAGCCCTGTCCTGCGCGTCATCCTCGGCGATCAGCTTTCGCTCGACCTGTCCGCACTGGCGGATCTCGATCCTGGGCGCGATGTCGTGCTCATGATGGAGGTGGCGGAGGAGGGTAGCCATGTCCCGCATCACAAGCAGAAGATCGTGCTGGTGCTGTCGGCGATGCGCCATTTCGCGGAGGTGCTGCGCCAGCGCGGTGTGACGGTGGACTATGTCAGGCTCGATGCCGCCGACAACACCGGGAGCTTCACCACCGAAATGCAGCGCGCCGTCGCGCGACATCAGCCGAGCCGGCTGGTGGTGACGGAAGCGTCGGAATGGCGTGTGCAGGAAGCGGTCGCGGCGTGGGGCGGGCTGATCGGCACGCCCGTCGAAATACGTGACGATGATCGATTTTTCGCCAGCCGCGCCCGGTTCGCGTCATGGGCGCGTGGGCGGCGCCTATGGCGGATGGAGCATTTCTATCACGAGATGCGGCGCGAGCATGGCTTGCTGATGGAGGGCGACCAGCCCACCGGCGGCGAATGGAATTACGACAAGGCGAACCGCAAAAGCCTGCCGGCGCGGATGGTGCCACCGGTGCGGCGGCGTTTTACGCCCGATTCGATGACGCGCGAGGTCATGGCGCTCGTTGAACAGCGCTTCCCCGACCATTTCGGCACGCTGGACGCATTTGGCTGGCCCGTCACGCGCGAGGATGCGCTGAGTGCGCTGGACGATTTCATCACCCAAGGTCTGCCAAATTTCGGCGATTATCAGGACGCGATGAAACTTGGCGCCCCGTTCCTGTTCCATTCGCTGCTGGCACCCGCGCTCAATCTCGGGCTGCTGTCGCCGCGCGAGGTGTGCCTCGCGGCGCAGGATGCGTGGCGGACACATGCCGCGCCGCTGAACGCGGTGGAGGGGTTCGTGCGCCAGATTCTCGGCTGGCGGGAATATGTGCGCGGTGTCTACTGGACCTTGATGCCGGATTATGCGGATCGCAACGCGTTGCAGGCCACCCGGGACCTGCCGGCGTTCTACTGGTCCGGCAAGACCGACATGCGCTGCCTGCGGGAGGCGATCGGTAGCACGCGGCAATATGCCTATGCGCACCATATCCAGCGCCTGATGGTCACGGGCAATTTCGCCCTGCTGGCCGGGATTGCGCCGCGCGCGATCGAGCGCTGGTATCTGGCTGTGTACGCCGATGCGTTTGAATGGGTGGAGATGCCCAACACGCTGGGCATGGCGGTGTTTGCCGATGGCGGGCAGATGGCCTCCAAGCCCTATGCCGCCTCGGGCGCCTATATCGATCGGATGTCAGATCAATGTGGCGGATGCCGTTACGATGTGAAGCAGAAGACCGGCCCTGAGGCCTGCCCGTTCAACTATCTCTACTGGGCCTTTCTGATCCGGCAGAAAGACCGGCTTGCTGGCAACCCGCGCATGGCGATGCCGTATCGGACGCTCAGTGCCTGGCCGCAGGCGCGGCAGGAGGCGTTGCTCGCCGAGGCTGACCGGTTTCTCGCACAGCTCTGATCACGCCTTGCAGCACCGGCACGCCGCATCCTGCGGCCACGCGCCGCGCGTCACCCCAAGGCCGCCACCGAAACCGCCGTCACGTTGTCATTCACCTGCCGCGCCAGCGCCTCGGTGATCATCCCATCCGTCACCTTCTCCGTCGCCGCACCGGCCAGCAGATGCGCGATATCGGCGTCAGACAGGGTTTTGCACAGCCCGTCGCTGCACAGCAGGAACACATCGCCGGGCAGAATCGGACCTGAGACCTTCTCCAGCTCGAAGCCGTCCGCCTCAGCCCCCACGGCGCGGGTGATGATGTTGGCGTGGGGGTGTCCCTCCGCCTCCTCCGGCCTGATCGCGCCTTGTTCCACCAGTTCCTGCACCAGGCTGTGATCGCGGGTGATCTGCGTCATCTCACCATCGCGCAACAGATAGACGCGGCTGTCACCGGCCCAGAGACAGGCGAAGAAGCTGTCAGCCGCGATCAGGATCACCACGGTGGAGGCGATAACGGTGCGCGGTCCACGACGTTGCGCCTCGGCGCAGAGCGCCTCATGGGTTGCGGTGATGCGGCTGCGCACCTCGCCGAGCAGGGCGCCGGGGGACATGCCGGCGGGAATGCTCTCCAGCGCCTCGGCGATCATGCCGGAGGCGACCTCCCCGGCCTGGTGGCCGCCGGCACCGTCCGCCACCGCCCAAAGACCGAGATCGGGACGATCGACCAAGCGATCCTCGTTATGGGTGCGCACGGCGCCGTTATGGGTGGAGGACCAGGACCGGAATCGCATATCATTCAACTCCTCAGGCGTCAGGCTTTTCGGTGGCGGGCTCGGAGCTGTCGAGCATGCGGGCGAAGCAGGCGGCGTCGGGCAGGGCCGTGGTGGTGAATTTGGTGGCGGGCACGCGCGGCGCGCCTTGCGTCCACCATTGGCATCGGCCGGGTGGGGCCGCGAACAGCGAGTCTGGGTCGGGGGGAGCCAGCAACAGAAGATGTTGCAGCGCGTCCGGATCGAGATCCTGCTCAAGGGCGGCGAGACCGGCGGTCTCGGCATGGTCAAGCCAAGCCTCCGGCAGCGGGCGGTCGGAGAGACAGGCGAGGGTCAGTGGGAACATGCGGCCGGCGCGGTCGATGCTGGGGAGGAACAGGCCGAGCGCGCAATCGCCCCCCGCCACACCGGGCGCGAGACGAAAGCGCCAGATCGGCGCCTCCATCCAAGCCTCCGTCCAGCCTTGTCCCAGAAGCGAGCGGCTGCCATCCAGCGCCACGCGCAGCCACTCATCCCACGGGTCGATGAAGCCGCGCGGAAGGCCCTGGCGGACGAAATCGCCGCGCGCCGGAATCTTGCCGTAGTACCCGATCTGCACGGTGGACATCCCCCCACTCACGCGTCAGCCCCTCTGGATCGGTGTTGTGCATATTGCATATCTGAGCGTGGCAAGCCGTTGAGCGATTGTCACGTGTGTACTGTCATGAGGTCGGACATATTACCGCGAGCATCGGGTCATTTCGGCTCGGCCGATGCCGCGTCGGCCAGCGCCTGCTCATAGGCTTCGGCGAAGCTGTGGCCGAAGACAGCGTCGAAATCATCGGCGAGGCCCGCGGTCAGTTCGGCGTGGCGCTTCTCGAAGAGCTCGAAGGCACGGGCGCGGCGTTGGGCTGGCAGCATGCCGCCGCTGCGCTCGCCCTCCTCGCGCAACGGCTGCGGGTCGAGCCGGCGGAGCAAGGCGCGGATCGCGGTCTGCATGGCGGCCATTGTGGCCAGCTCGTGCAGGCGGATATCGCGCAGTGCCTCGGCGAAGGCGGCGGGGGCGGGCAGGTCGCTGCGGCGCTCGCCGAGGATGAGCGAGGCCAGCGCGTCGTCGTCAGAGGCCGCGAATTTCAGCGGGTTGTTGCCGCGCGCCCGCACCATGGTCTGCTCGATGCGGAACTCGCCCTTGACGGCACCGCGCGCCGCCAGCGTGCGGCGCAGGCCTTCGGTGGCGATGCGCAAGGTCTGGCCGGCGCGCTCGAGGCAGGCTTCCGGGTGGGCCGGCGGCTGGGTGAGGCCGGCGCCGCGCAGAAACGCCGCCAGTTCGCCGCCGGCTGGGGGCTTTGCCGCCTCGGTGAGTGTGGCGTCCGGCGGCGGCTCTGGCCGGGCCTGCGCCGCACCGATGCGGATTGCCATGACATAGGGGCCAAGCCGCAGCCGGTCGCCATCGTTCAGCGCCGCGATGCGCCCCTGGCCCAATGGCTCGGCTGCGTCGTTGAGAAACGTGCCGTTGCTCGACAGGTCTGCCAGATGCCAGCGCTCGGCGCGAAAGCCCAGCATGCAATGCCGTTTGGAGAGCACGCGGTCCGGATCGGGCAGCACCCAATCATTCTCTGGTGCGCGCCCGATTGACAGCTCGGTTCCAGTGGCGGTGCGGGCGCGCGGCGTCGCCTCGGCCGGGCCTTGCTGAATGGAGATCGACAGATTTCGCACGGATCGCCTGTCCATCAAGAGTGAATACTTGCACCATAATGACAGAAGGGCGGCATTGGCGAGATGTCTCGGCGATGTTCCACCCGTTATCTGGTGCCTGACCGATTTTGAAAATCACGCGATTGTGAACATAAAAATGTGATCGGAATTATCCCGAGAACTCTCTTGCCGACCGGTTAATGCCGGTGGATAACGTCTAAATCATGGTTAACAAACCGTGTATTCGATGCAGACATCAGCCGGGCGGTGGATCGTTGTGACAACAAGCCTCCTCAACGAAGGGCGACGCATGCACCGCAAGGCCAGCCTGGCTGTCGTCGGATGGATCGGTGCGGCCGCCATCGTGCTCTGCAGCGCCGCCCCTGGCGGGGCGATGGCGCAGGCGCCGGGGCTTTCCGCCGTGCCCCAGGGTTCACCTTTGCCGCGTGTGCTGCCGGCCTCGCCGCCAAGCGTGGCGCCCGGTCTTGCCGCACCGCCTGCCCAACATCTTGATCAGGTGGTGCCCGGCGCCTCGGTGAAGGTGATCGAGGCAGAGACACGCGGTGTCACCGCCTATCCGCCCGGCCATTTCGCCAATCTGCTGGCGCCGCTGACCGGCGATGTCGATCAGGGGCGCATCGAGCAGGCCCGCCTCGCGATTCTGGCCGCCTATCGCGAGGACGGCTATGTGTTCACGGCGGTCTCCGCCAGCCTTGAGAGCGGCGGGCGGCTGGTGTTCAGCGCCACCGAGGGCCGCATCGTCGAGGTGAAGCTGGACGGCAATATCGGCCCGGCCGGTGTGCAGGTGCTGCGCTTCCTCAACCATCTCACAGAGGCCCCGGTGCTCGACGTCGCCACGCTCGAGCGCTGGCTGCTGCTGGCGCAAGACGTGCCGGGCGTGTCGCTGCGCACCGTGCTGCGGCCCTCGCAAGGCGATCCCGGCGCGCTGTCGCTGGTGGCGCAGGTGTCGCGCCGGCCGTTCAGCGGTCTCGCGACGGCGGATAACCGTGGTTACAAAAGCACCGGCCCCGAGCAGATCCTGGGCTCGATCAGCGCCAACAGCTTTACCGAATATGGCGAGCACACCGACGCCACGCTGTTCTACACCGCGCGCTACACCGAATTATTTGGTCAGGTCGCCACCGAGTTGTTTCTCGGCGCGTCGGGTCTGAAGGTGAAGATCTATGCCGGGCGCGGCACCAATGACCCGACCGGCGCGCTCGGCGCGCTCGGCTATCACGGCGAGACCACGGTGGTCGGCACCCAGATCAGCTACCCGCTCATCCGCAGCCGCCAGCAGACGCTGAACCTCGCGGCGTTCTTTGATGCGCTGCAAAGCCATGTGGACACCGCGAGCAGCAATGTGACGACGCTCGCCAGCCGGGACAATCTGCGCGTGCTCCGTCTCGGGGCTGATTACGCGTCGCGCGATGTGGTGCTGGGTGCGGACCGTGTGGCGGTGAACAACGCCAGCCTACGCCTGTCGCGTGGCATCACCGGCTTCGGTGCCTCGCGCAATGGCGACAAGATCGCGGGCCGGGTGGGCGAGCGGGTGGATTTCACCAAGGTCTCGATGGAACTGAGCCGCACCCAGACGCTTTTCACGCCCTTCGCGGATGCCACGGTGGCGTTGCAGGTGCTGGGCGCCGGGCAATACTCGACTGATCTGCTGCCCTCGGCGGAGAAGTATTTCCTCGGCGGCAACCGCCTCAACCGCGGCTTCTATTCTGGCGAGGTGAGCGGGGACCGCGCCATGGCGCTGTCCATCGAGCCGCAGCTCAACACCAGCTTCGTGGCGCCGGGCTGGCTCGGCGGGGCCGAGATCGGCACGCAGGGCTATGTTTTCTACGACTGGGGCGAGACCTGGGAGAGCCAGAAGGCCGACCACAATTCGGTGCTCGAATCGGCCGGGCTCGGGGTGCGGCTGTTCCTGCCGCGCGACATCGAGCTGGACATTGAGGGCGTCAACCGCCTCAGCCGCCGGCCGCAGGGCGCCTCCTCCAATGTCTCTGCGCTGGGGCATCAGGCGATTTATTGGCGGATCGTGGCGCGGTTCTGAACTGGTTTTGGCCCGCCGCGCGCGGGTCTTTGGAGATTGGGTGGCATGAACGGCAAGGCAGGCAAGGCCAGCGGGATCGCCAACGGAGCGTGGACGAGCGCTGCCCAGCGGCAGCATCTGCTGCGCAGCACGGCGCTTTGCGCGGCGGTGGCGGCGGGTGTCGCGGCAGCTCCAGTGCAGGCGCAGACCTTACCGGCCGCCATGGCCGCACGCGCCGCGACCTTGCCGCCGACCGCGCTGCCGACCGGTGGCTCCGTCGTCTCAGGCCAGGCCGGCATCGTTCAGAACGGCGCCACGCTCAACGTCACCCAGAGCACCAGCACCGCCGGCATCAACTGGCGCAGCTTTGACGTCGGCACCGCCGGCACCGTCAATTTCACCGCACCCTCCGCCCAGTCGCTGACCATCAACCGCGTGGTGGGGCCGGATCCCTCGGTGATCGCTGGCAAGATCACCGCCAACGACAAGATCGCCATCATCAACCAATCCGGCGTGGTGTTCACCCAGGGTGCGCAGGTCAATGCGCAATCGCTGGTGGTCTCAGCCATCGGGGTGACGGACGACAACCTCAAGGCCGGTCGTCTGGTGCTGGATCAGCCGGCGAAATCCGGCGCGGCGGTGATCAACCAGGGCACGCTGACCGTGGCGCAGACCGGGCTTGCCGCTCTGGTGGCGCCGCAGGTGGCCAATTCCGGCGTGATCCAGGCGAAGCTCGGTCATGTCGTGCTGGCCGGTGCCGAGGCGGCAACCGTTGATCTCTATGGCGACGGGCTGATGTCCATTGACGTCACCCGCCAGGTGACGACGGCGCCGGTGGGCGCGGATGGCAAGCCGGTGGCAGCGTTGGTCACCAACACCGGCACCATCATTGCCCAAGGAGGCACCATCCAGCTCACGGCGGCGGCGGTCGAGGGCATCATCACCAATCTCGTCACCGCGGGCGGTGTCATCAAGGCCAACACGGCGGTCACGTCGGTGGGCGCGCAGACCGGCAAGGTGGCGATCAACGCCACCGGCGGTGGTGTCGCGGTGACCGGCACCGTCTCGGCGCAGGGCAAAAAACCCGGCACGACGGGCGGCAAGATCGAGATCACCGGCACTGGCAAAGTGGCGGTGGCGAGCGGGGCGAAGATCACCGCGTCAGGCAAGACCGGCGGGGGCACCATCGCACTCGGCACCACATTGGCGCGCGCGGCCGGCGGCAGCGCGGTCACGGCGCCTGCGGCGTCCGCGGTCACGGTCGCGAAAGGCGCCACGATCAGCGCGGATGCCGGCAAGACCGGGCAGGGCGGCACCATCGCGCTGCTGAGCACGCAATCCACCGCCATGGCCGGCACCATCACCGCCAAGGGCGTCTCCGCCGGCGGCGTGGTGGAGGTCTCAGGCGACAAGGGCTTCAGCCTCACCGGTGCCGTGGATGTCTCGGCGATCTCAGGCGCGAACGGCTCGATCCTCATCGACCCGACGGATATCATCATCACCCATGCGGCCGCGGCCGGCAGCAACGACGCGGCGCTGACCGGGGGCGCCGGCACGCTGAACGCAGGCGATTCGCCGACCACGGCGACCATCACCGATTTCACCCTCAACGCCCTCAGCACCACCGGCAGCGTGAAGCTCCAGGCCTCCAACAGCATCACCGTTGACGCCACCGGGGTGGCGATCAGCGGCGGCGCGGTCGGGCATGCCTATAACCTGACGCTGGATGCCGGCGGCAGCCTGACCACGGATGCAACCAGCAGCATCGTCTTCGCCGGCACCGGCACCTTGCTGTTGAAGGCCGGCTCGGCGGGCGCGCTCACCTTGGGCGGCGGCATCACCGTCAGCAGCGGCACCTTGAGCCTCCAGGCCGGCAGCGGCGGCATCAGCCAGGCCAGCGCCATCCAGGCCGCCACCCTCACCGGCACCGCCACCGGCGACGTGACATTGAACAATGTCGGCAACGCCATCGGCACGCTCAGCGCCTTCACCACCACCGGCTCGCTCGCGTTGACCAACAACGCCAATCTGGTGATCAGCGGCCTTGTCTCGACCGGCACCGTTCTGAACCTGACCGACGCCACCGCCAACACCGACACGCTGACCCTCGGCGTGGGCAACGCCGTCGCTGCCAGCGCCGTGGGCGGCACGCTCTCAGCCGGCGGCTCGTTGCTGTTCTCGTTGTGGAAGGTGGTCAAGGGCGATCTCAACAGCACGGTGAGCCTGGCAGCCGGTTCGTCCTTCACGCTGCCGCAGAACATCACCACCCAGGGCGCCACCACGATCAGCCTGGGTGCCAACACCTTCTTCACCGGCACAAGAACGCTCTCGACCAGCAACAAAGCGCTGACGATCTCCGGCAGCAACGTCACCCTGGGCGCCGGCGGCGTGCTGGACAGCGGCACGGCGGTGCTGACCCTGCAGACCAGCGGCACCATCGGCGAGGCATCGACCGCGCAGATCACCGCGGCCACGCTCACCGGCAGCGCCGGCGGTGCCGTCACCCTGACCTCCAACCTCAACCAGATCGGCACGCTGCAAGCCTTTTCCGGCAGTGCCGACGTCTCCGTCACCAATGCGATCGGTCTGGTCACGCGGGGGCTGGTGAGCGCCACCGGCGCACTCACCCTCACCGATGCCGGTGCTGCGGACACGCTGACCCTCGGCGTCGGCAACGCCACCCCCGCCTCCGCCGTTGCCACCACCCTGCAGGCCGGCGCCGCGCTCACCCTCACGGGCTGGGGCGTCATCGGCGGCGCGCAGAACAGCGGCGTCACCCTCAACACCGGCGCCGCCTTCACCCTGCCGCTGTCGATCACCACCCAGGGCACCACCGCGATCACCGTCACCGGCCAGGATTTCGCCACCGGCAATTTCAAGCTGGACACAACCAGCAACCCGCTCTCGATCAGCGCGCGCGGCATCGATCTCACCGGCGGCACGCTCAACGCTAGCGGCACGACCACGACGCTGACCACCACGGCCGGGATCACCGAGGGCGGCACCGGCATCATCACCACCGGCACCCTGGGCGGCTCCTCCGGCGGTGACGCGACCCTCAACGGCACCAACTTCGTCGACGCCCTGTCCGGCTACGCCGTCACCGGCGCGCTGTCCTTCACCGGCAGCAACGCGCTGACCGTGCTGAACACCGTCACCGCCACCACCGGGATCACCCTGGCGCTGGGGGCCAATGACCTGACGCTGGGCAACGGCACCACCCAGGGCACCCTGGCCTCGGGCGGTGCGATCTCGATCACCGCCCGCAATGCCGATCTCACCCCGACCGGCGCGGCCATCAGCGCCTCCGGCCAGACGGTGACGTTCACCGCCTCCGGCACGCTGGATGAAGGCAGCGTCGGCATCATCACCGCCGGCACCCTGACCGGCTCCGCCCATGTGGTGAAGCTCGGCGGCGCCAACGCCATCGGCACCATCGACACCCTCACCGCCACCACCGGCCTCCTCAACATCACCGACAGCGTCGATCTCACGGTGCTGCACACGATCAGCTCGAGCGGCACGATTGCTGTGTCACTGGGCACGCATGCCCTGACGCTCGGGGCGGGTGCGACGGCCGGCGTGATCAACAGCGGCGGCAACGCCATGGCGATCACCGCCGGCCAGGTGAGCCTCGGCGTCAACGGTGACAGTCTCAGGGCTCTGGGCGCGACGCTGACATTGCAGGTCGCCTCCATCAGCGATGGCGGGCAGGGCGTCGTGAGAGCCGCCACCCTGACCGGCAGCGCCACGGGGGACATTTCGCTGACCTCGGGCAACCTGATCGGCACGCTGCAGGCGCTGTCGGCCGGTGGCAATCTGACGGTGAGAAACGCCCAGAACCTGACGACCAGCGGCCTGGTGTCGGCGGGCGGCGCCCTGGCGCTGACCGATGCCAACAGCGTGACCGACAATTTGACGCTTGGCATCGGCAACGCCACCCCCGCCTCGGCGGTGGCGACCACGCTGCAGGCCGGCGCCGGGCTGTCGCTGTCGGGCTGGAACGCGATTGCCGGCGGTCAGAACAGCGGCGTGACGTTGCAGGCCGGCTCCGCGTTGACCCTGCCGCAATCCATCACCACCCAGGGCGCGACCAGGATCATCGTCACCGGCGCGGATTTCGCGACCGGGGCCTTCACGCTCAACACCTCGGGCAACGATCTCAGCATCAGCGCCGCCGGCATCGATCTCAACGGCGGCGCGCTGAACGCCACCGGCAAGACGCTCACCCTGACCGCGTCGGCCGCCATCAGCGAAGGCACCGGTGTCATCACCGCCGGCACCGTCACCGGATCCTCCGTCGGTGACGCGACGCTGATCGGCGCCAACGTGGTCGGCACCTTCGGCCCCTTCACCGCCGGCGGCGTGCTGAGCTTCACCAACACCGACAATCTGATCATCTCCGGCCTGGTGAAGGCCACCGGCAACCAGCTCACCCTCGTCGTGCCGCTGGCCAAGACGATCACCGTGGGCGATGGCGCCATCGCCGCCACCCTCTCCTCCGGCGGCGCGCTGACCCTGCCGGCCGTGGCCATCACCGGTGTCGCCAACAGCCCGGTGACGTTGAAGATCGGCAGCGGCGGTTTCACCCCGCCCGCCAATATCTCGGTCGCGGCCGCGCTCACCATCGATGCCACCGGCCAGGCCTTCGGTCTGTCCGGCACCACCATCGACACCAATGGCCACACGCTGAGCATCCTCGCCAGCAGCTTCACCGTGCCCTCCGGCAGCGTGGTGAAGGCGGTGGGTCAGCAAATCTCGCTCGCCCTCACCGGCGCGCTGTCCGGCGCCGGCACCATCACCGCCGGCTCGCTCACCGGCTCGGTCGGCGGCGTGTCGCTCAGCGGCCCCAACCAGATCGGCACGCTCAACGCGCTGACCGTCACCGGCGCGCTGAACCTCACCAACGCCATCGGGCTGGACATCGTCGGCACCGTCTCCGCCACCACGGGTGCCGCCCTGACGCTCACCGGCGGCACCGATCTGCTGCTGGACAATGGGGCGAGCGCCGGCACCCTGAACGTGACCGGTGCCCTGGGGGTCTCGGCGCGCAACATCACCCTGGCACTTGCCGGCGACACGCTGAGCGCCACCGGCCGCCTCACCCTCACCGCCACCGGCACGATCAACGAGGCCGGACTTGGCGTGATCTCCGCCGGCACAATGGCCGGCTCCTCCACCGGCAACGTCACCCTGACCGGTGCCAACACCATCGGCACGCTGGACGGCTTCACCGTCAGCGCCGGCACGCTGAGCCTGACCAACAGCGCGCTGAAGATCATCAACACCGTCTCCGCCAGCGCCGGCGTCACGCTGGCGCTCGGCAGCAACGGCCTGACCCTGGATGACGGCGCCACCTCCGGCGTGCTCACCGCAGGGGCCGGCGGCATCCGCCTCACAGCGGGCGCCATCTCCCTGACCCGCGCCGGGGACGCCATCACCGCGAGCGGCCAGAGCGTCACCATCACCGACAGCGGCACGCTGAATGAAGCCGGGCAGGGGGTGATCACCGCCGCGACGCTGACCGGCAGCGCGGGCGCCACGACGCTGACCGGCGCCAACGCGATCGGCACGCTCTCGGCCTTCACCGTCACCGGCGCGCTCTCTCTCACCAACAGCGTGGCGCTCACGGTCACCAACACCGTCACCGCCACCACCGGCGCGACCTTCGCGCTCGGTGCCAACACCCTCACCTTGGATGACGGCACCACCGCCGGTGTGATCCGCACCGGTGCGGGCGGCATCTCGATCACCTCCGGCGCGATCACCTTCACCAAGAGCGGCGACGCGCTGACCGCAACCGGCCAGACGGTGTCGATCACCTCCTCGGGCACGATCAACGAAGG
>Ga0114959_10000987_pt1 | contig 26025 bp, 26 predicted proteins | sample C_130625_EF_Meta_FD_87317 | JGI IMG/M metagenome (GOLD analysis project Ga0114959, IMG submission 87317) | Freshwater microbial communities from Lake Croche, Canada to study carbon cycling - C_130625_EF_MetaG | ecosystem: Environmental > Aquatic > Freshwater > Lake | place: Lake Croche, Canada... | reverse complement strand
CATGGGCACGCGACCTTGAGAGGGCCGAAGCCCAAAGACATGGTTCCAGCCGGCAGGATTGCGCAAGCTGCCCATGAAGTCGGAGCCATCGGCCACGGGCAGCATCCGCTGGGCCAAAGCGACGGCCGCACCACCACTGCTTCCACCGGCGGTTTTACCAGGGTCCCAAGCGTTGCGGGTGGCGCCAAACACCTCGTTGAAAGTGTGCGAGCCCAGACCATGTTCCGGCGTATTGGTTTTGCCGATCACGATGCAGCCGGCGGCTTTCATCCGGCGGGCCATGAGGCCGTCTGCGGTGGCTGGCGTTGTGGGCGTCAAAGGCGAACCCAAACTGGTGCGAAAACCGGCCACGTTGGCCAAATCCTTGACGGCTTGGGGCATGCCGTGCATCCAGCCCATCGACTCCTTGCGAGCCAATTGGGCATCGCGCTCGTCGGCTTGCCGCAGCAAATCGTCCTCGTTTGCGAGGCTCACCAAAGCGTTGCTATGGGGGTTGTGCCTGGCTATCTGCTGCAGCGTCATCTGCATGACCTCGCGGCATGACACTTGCTTGGTGTGAATGGCGCGGGACAGCGCCTTGGCAGACATATCAGGGTAGACCATGAGTAAAAATGTTGATGAGATCGGCTTACATTATGAATTCGCGCCAAGGTGACGATGGCAGGATGTTCTCAGTGTCATCATGGCCCACAGTTTTTTCGATTGGAGATCTAGTATGAAACGTCGTTTCTTGTTTGCAGCTGCAGCCAGTCTGCTCAGTCTGAGTTTGATGGGGCCGGTGATGGCGCAAACCGCGCCCAACAAAGTGTTCCGCTTTGTGCCGCACGCCAACCTGACGGTGCTCGACCCGATCTGGACCACCGCCTACGTGACCCGTAACCATGCCTACATGATTTACGACACGCTGTTTTCGGAAGACGCCAAGGGCGCGATCAAACCACAAATGGTCGAGAGCTACCAAGTGTCCAAAGACGAGTTGACCTGGACTTTCAAGCTGCGCGCCGGTTTGGAGTTCCATGATGGCAAGCCGGTCACCAGCACCGATGTGGTGGCCTCGCTCAAGCGCTGGGCCAGTCGGGATGCGATGGGCGGCATCCTGACCACCTTCATCACCAGCTATGAAACGCCGGATGAGAAGACGTTCAAGATCGTTTTGAACCAGCCTTGCGGCATCATGCTCGACTCGTTGGGCAAGGCCTCATCGAATGTGCCTTTCATCATGCCTGCGCGTATTGCAGCCACGCCCGGTACAGAGCAGATCAAGGAGCATATTGGCTCAGGACCTTTTGTGTTCAAAGCCGACGAATTCAAGCCGGGTGCCTTGGTGGTCTACACCCGCAACGCCAAATACAAATCGCGCGCCGAAGCGCCTAGCGCTTTGGCCGGTGGCCGTCCTGTCAATTTTGACCGGGTTGAATGGGTCATCATTCGCGACCCACAGACCCAGTTCAATGCACTCAAGGCCGGTGAAATCGACATGGTCGAGCAGCCCAGTTTTGAGCAGTACGAAACACTCAAGAAGACCGAGGGCATCAAGGTCGAAGACTTTTCGCCCGCTGGTCTTCAGTTCATCATGCGGTTCAACCACCTGCATGCACCTTTCAATAACCCCAAAATTCGTCAGGCCGCCATGGTGGCCATGGGTCAGCAGGCCTTCATCAATACCCAAGTAGGTGTGCCTGAGTTGGGCCGTTTGTGCCGCAGCATGTACCCCTGCGGTACAGCTTATGGCGATGAAGACACGGGCTATTTCACCGGCGTGGCCAACCCCGTCAAGGCCAAACAAATGCTGCAAGAGGCCGGCTACGACGGCACGCCCGTTTTGTTGATGCGCCCTACCGACTTGGCGTCCATTGCCAAGCTGCCTTTGGTAGCCAAGCAGCAACTGGAAGCTGCGGGCTTCAAGGTCGATTTCCAGCAAATGGATTGGGCCACCTTGTTAGCGCGTCGTGCCAAAAAGGACGCACCGGCCAATGGCGGCTGGAGCGCCTTTTTGACGGCTTGGACGGCCGGTGATATCTCCAGCCCCTTAACAGTGCAAATGTTCAACGCCAAAGGCCAAAACGGTTGGTTCGGCTGGCAAGACGAGCCACGACTCGAGTATTTGAAAAACCGTTTTGCCCGCACGGTCGATCCCAAAGAGAAAAAGAAAATCGCCAGCGAAATTCAACGTGTGGCCTTTGAGACCGCAACCCACGCGCCATTGGGGCAGTATCAGCAACCCACGGCCATTCGCAATAACGTGTCGGGCATCTTGCAGTCCCCCGGTATTCCGCTGATGTGGAACATCAAGAAAAACTGACCAAGGTTACCTAGATGCTCTCTTTCCTGCTGCGCCGCTTGGCAGCGGTGCTGCCGGTGTTGCTGGTCGTGTCCTTGGTGGTCTTCCTCATTTTGAGGTTGGCGCCCGGCGACCCTGCTGCGGCCATTGCCGGCAACAACGCCACCAACGAAGACATTGCCAAAATACGCACACAACTGGGGCTGGACGAGTCTATTGCGGTGCAATACGGCATCTGGATGGGGCGTGTCCTGCAAGGCGATTTGGGTTATTCCTTTTACCTGAGCAAGCCGGTGACCGAGCTGATCGCCCAACGGGTCGAACCGACATTGGCACTGGCTTTAGGCACCATCGTTTTGGCGGTCTTGGTGGCTGTGCCGCTGGGCACATTGGCAGCCTGGCGTTTGGGCGGCTGGCTGGACCGGCTGCTCTCCGGATTTTCTGTGGCGGGGTTTTCTGTTCCCGTTTTTGTGATCGGCTACCTGCTGATTTACCTGTTCTCCATCCGCTTGGAATGGTTGCCCGTGCAGGGTTACAAAAGTCTGATGGGGCCTTCCGGTGCCGGCGTGTGGGATTGGATGCGCCAATTGATTTTGCCTTGGCTCACATTGGCCATGGTCTATGTGGCCTTGATTGCGCGGGTCACGCGTGCCAGCGTGTCTGAAGCCTTGACAGAGGATTACATTCGCACCGCTCGGGCCAAAGGACTGACCGAGACGGCGGTTTTGTTGCGCCATTCCCTGGCCAATGCGGCAGTGCCCATCGTTACCGTGATCGGTATTGGGGTTGCTTTGTTGATCGGTGGCGTCGTGGTCACCGAAACGGTGTATGCCATTCCCGGCCTGGGTTCGCTGACGGTGGATGCGGTTTTGAATCGCGACTTTCCGGTGATTCAAGGTTTGGTGCTGATGTTCTCCGTGAGCTATGTGATGGTCAACTTGTTGGTGGATCTGAGTTATTTGTTTTTAGATCCGAGGATTCGTTACTGATGAATGCGCTACAACGTTTAATGGCCAACGGTTCGGTGCGCTTTGGCGCTTCTGTGTTGGGTTTGATGGTGCTCGTGGCCGCATTCGCACCGTTTTTGGGAACCGTCGATCCGGCGGCGATGGATTCCAACTTCATCAACAAATCCGCAGGTTCCTCAGGCCTGTTTGCCTTGTTGGATGGAACGACTGTGCAGCATACTTTTTTGCTGGGCACGGACAGCTTTGGCCGTGATTTGTACAGCCGGGTGATTTACGGCACGCGGGTTTCTTTGTTGGTCGGTTCATCTACCGCCGTCCTGTCATTGGTTTTGGGGGGTGGCTTGGGCATGTTGGCTGGCTATTTCCGCGGACTCGATGCGGTACTGATGCGGGTGATGGACGGCTTGATGGCGATTCCTGCTATTTTGTTGGCGATTGCTTTGGTGGCCGCTTTGGGGGCCACGATTTCTACCGTGGTGGTGGCCATCGCGATCCCTGAGGTGCCGCGTGTGACCCGCTTGGTGCGTGCCTTGGTCTTGAGTTTGCGTGAAGAACCTTTTGTCGAAGCTGCGCGTGCCTTGGCCACACCCACGCCTGTGATTTTGTTTCGGCATATCCTGCCCAATGCCATGGCACCATTGATCGTGCAAGGCACATTCGTGGCCGCTTCTGCGGTCTTGACCGAGGCTATTTTGAGCTTTTTGGGCTTGGGCTTGCCGCCCGACATTCCCACCTGGGGCAACATCATGGCCGAAGGCCGTGTGCAGTTCAGCCAATACCCTGGCAATGTGCTTTATCCCGCGCTGTTTCTGGTGCCGACGGTGTTGGCCGTCAATTTGTTAGGGGATGGCCTGCGAGACGTGCTGGACCCTAAATTTGCACGACGGGGGACATGATGCAAGAGCCCGTTTTATCCATCCAAAACTTGTCCGTGGCCTTGCCCGCTGGCGGTGACCGACAACATGCAGTGCAAGGCATCAGTCTGGCTATTTATCCGGGCCAAACACTGTGCGTGGTGGGCGAGTCGGGTTCGGGCAAGTCGGTCATGGCCACCACCGTCATGGGGTTATTGGCCCGCGAATTAAAGCCTGATCAGGGCCAAGTTCGTTTGCAAGGCGAGTCTTTGCTGGACGCCAGCGCTTCCCGCTTGCGAGATTTGCGCGGGCGTGTGATGGGCATGGTCTTCCAAGAGCCAATGACGGCTTTGAATCCGGTCATGAGCTGTGGTGATCAGGTCGATGAGTTGCTGGCCACCCACACGGACTGGCCCAAAGACAAGCGCCGGGCCGAAGTCTTGCGCATCTTTGAAAGTGTGCGCCTGCCAGAACCCGAGCGGATATTGCGCAGTTTTCCACACCAACTCAGTGGAGGCCAGCGGCAACGCATCGTGATTGCCATGGCGGTGATCCTCAAGCCGGTCTTGCTCATTTGCGATGAGCCCACCACCGCCTTGGATGTCACCACCCAAAAAGAAATTTTGAAGTTGATTGACCAGTTGCAAGCCGAGCAGGGTGTTGCGGTCTTGTTCATCACCCACGACATGGGTGTCGTGGCTGAAATTGCCGACGATGTGCTGGTGATGAACCAAGGCCTTGCGGTGGAATCCGGAACCTGCGAGCAGGTCCTTCAACGCCCGCAGGCAGAGTACACCCGCCAGTTGCTGGCTGCAGTGCCCGGCATGAAACCCCCTCCGGCAAGACCTGAGCCCCAAGGCGCAGCGTTGCTCCGGGGTCAGGGTGTGGGTAAAACCTACATCAGCCGCGATTGGATGGGCCGCGCCCGCGAAACCCAAGCACTTCAAAATGCCCATGTGGCGATTCGCGCGGGGGAAACAGTGGGCGTTGTGGGGGAGTCCGGTTCCGGTAAATCCACGTTTGCGAGGTGTTTGATCCGCTTGATTGACCCGACGCAAGGTCAAATCCAATGGGGCGAACATGAAATCGCTGATTTGCCCGAAGGCCAATTGCGCCCCCTGCGCAGCTTGGTGCAAGTGGTCTTCCAAGACCCCAACCGCTCGCTCAACCCGCGCCGCACCGTGGGAGATTCGATCATGGAAGGGGCGATGAACTTTGGCATGCCCAAGCCCCAAGCCTTGCAATTGGCCCAAACGCTGATGCAAAAAGTCCGATTGCCGGTAGAGGCCTTGACGCGTTACCCCTCTCAATTCAGCGGCGGGCAGCGGCAGCGTTTGGCCATTGCGCGGGCGTTGGCCTGCCGACCGAAGGTGTTGGTGGCTGACGAGGCCGTCAGCGCGCTGGACGTGAGCGTGCAGGCTCAAATTTTGTCCTTGCTGCGCGAAATCCAGGCCGAGTTCGGTTTGGGCATGCTGTTCATCACCCATGACCTGCGGGTCGCGGCCCAATTGTGCGACCGTGTGATCGTCATGCACCAAGGTCATATGGTGGAAGAGGGGCGCACGGTGGACCTTTACGCCCACCCGAGTCATGCGTACACCCAAAAACTGTTCGATGCGGCACCGGCTGCTTTTTGATCTGACTTAAACCAGAATTCAGAACCCTGACCCCACCCTAAGGCGCCCGCATGACGCGTATTTTGATCGCAGGTTACCAACATGAGACCAACACCTTTGCCCCCAGTCTGGCCGATTGGGCGGCGTTCAATACCGGTGAAGCTTTTCCTGCTTTTGTGCGGGGCCAGGCCATGGTCGATTTGCTCACGGGTGTGAACATCCCTGTGGGCGGCTTCATGGACGAAGCCCGCCGCTTTCAATGGACTTTGGTGCCTTCCGCCTGGGCCGGCGCAACCCCCTCTTCCTATGTCACGCAAGACGCATTTGAGCGCATCAGCCAAGCGATCCTGGACGACGTCCGTACGGCGATGGCGCAGGGTTTGGACGGCGTGTACTTGGATCTGCATGGCGCAGCAGTGGCCGAGCATGTAGACGACACCGAAGGTGAGTTGATCGCCCGCATTCGCCAGATCGTCGGACCTGCTGTGCCCATTGTGGCCAGCTTGGATTTGCATGCCAATGTGACCGCCAGAATGTTGCGGGAGTCGGACGGTTTGGTGTCTTACCGCACTTACCCCCATGTCGACATGGCGCATACCGGCGCGTTGGCGGCGCAATTGCTGCACCGACGTTTGCAGCGCGGCAGCAAAGAGACCTTGCATGTGCAGCGGTTCCCATTTTTGATTTCCCTGAATGCGCAAAGCACCTGGATGGAGCCCGCCAAGTCGATTTACGAGCAGCTGACAGAGCTCGACCTTGCGCACGGTGCCATGCTGAGTTTTTGCATGGGCTTTCCGGCCTCTGATTTTGACGAGTGCGGCCCGGTCATCTGGGGGCATGGCGAACAAGCGCGAATGGCTGTGGAGCGTTTGTATGCCCATGCGGGCAATCCTTTGTTGTGGCGTCCCGATTGGTTGCCTGCGCGCAAAGCAGTTGCTCAAGCTTTGTCGCTGGCCGCTTCCAGTTCGGCGCCCGTGGTGGTGGCCGATACCCAAGACAACCCTGGCGCGGGCGGCGACAGCAACACCACCGGGATGTTGCGTGCTTTGCTTCAACAGGGTGCAGGACTGGCCTTTCCGCAGCAAATTGCATTGGGCCTGATGTTCGACCCCGAAGCAGCCCGTAGGGCTTGTGCCGCCGGTGTGGGTGCTCAACTCGAATTGAGTTTGGGCAAGGCGGTGCCCATCTTTACCGGCGAGTTGAGTGATCCGCCGGTGCAGGGTCGCTTCACCGTGCGCGGTGTCAGTGAGGGCGCATGTCTTCTGAAAGGCCCGATGATGAAGGGCTCGACCATTCAAATGGGCCCCAGCGCCTGCCTGGAGATGGATGGCATTTACATCGCCGTGGCCAGCGGCAAGATGCAAATGCTAGACCGCGAGTTGTTTCGCACCGTGGGCATTCAGCCTGAAAATATGAAGGTGGTGGTGGTTAAAAGCTCCAACCACTTTCGAGCCGATTTCACCCCCATTGCCAGTCATGTGTTGATCGCCAAGGCCCCTGGCCCCATGGCGGCCGACCCCGGTGATCTGCCTTGGAAAAAACTCAGCCCTCACACAAGGACTCGACCATGACCGCCGAACTGACTCAACTGCCCGCCCATGTTTTGTTAGAGATGTACAAACGTGGCGAGACCTCGCCTGTCGAAGTCACCCAAGCGGTGCTGACCCGCACAGCACGTGTGAATCCCAAAATCAATGCTTTCAGTTTGCTCGACGAAAAGTCGGCCATGGCCAGCGCCAAAGAGAGTGAGCAGCGCTGGCAAGCCCACCGCCTCACAGGCGCGCCGGTCGGGACTTTGGAAGGGGTGCCTGCCTCCATCAAAGATTTGATCTTGACACAAGGTTGGCCAACTTTGCGCGGCAGCCGCACTGTCGACCCCCATCAAGCTTGGGATGAGGACGCGCCTGTGACCGCCCGTTTGCGTGAAGCTGGCGCGGTGTTGTTAGGCAAAACCACAACCCCTGAATTTGGTTGCAAAGGTGAAACCAACTCACCTGCCACTGGCATCACCCGCAACCCCTGGAATTTAAATAAAACGCCCGGCGGCTCTTCAGGCGGCACTGCCGCAGCGGTCGCTGCTGGTTTGGGTCCGATAGGCGTGGGCACAGACGGTGCGGGCAGTGTGCGCATTCCCGCGGCGTTTTGCGGTAACTTTGGACTCAAGCCGAGCTTCGGTCGTGTGCCGGCTTATCCGTTGTCGCCTTTTGGTTCTGTGGCCCATCTGGGCCCGCACACCATGAGCGTGCTGGATGCGGCCTTGATGATGAACGTGATGAAGCGACCCGATACCCGTGATTGGACCTCACTGCCCTATGACCCGGTGGACTACACCGCAGGTTTGAACGATGGCATCCAGGGTTTGCGCATTGCGTATTCGCCCACTTTGGGTTTTGCGCAGAATGTCCACCCCGAGATTGCAAGCGCTGTAGCCGATGCGGTCAAAGTATTAGAAAGCTTGGGCGCCCATGTGGAGCAAATCGACCCTGGCTTTGAAGATCCGTTGGACATCACGACCGGCCTGTGGTTTTTGGGCGCATGGACGGTATGGAATACCTTGAGTCCTGCGCAACAAAGCGTGGCCGACCCCGATTTCAAGGCGGAAGCCGAGTTGGGTGCCCGCCTGAGCGCTTTGGATATCCAACACTTGAATCAACGCCGAGGTGTTTTGGGCAGCATGATGCGCCAATTTATGCAGCGTTTTGATTTGTTGGTGACACCGGCGGTTGCCGTACCGGCATTCGACGCCTTGCCTGCGGGACACTCCCCCTTGAGTCCTGCCTCCATGTTGGGATGGACACCCTTCAGTTACCCGTTTAACTTGACCCAACAACCCGCCTCAACCATTCCTTGTGGCTTGACCCGAGACGGTTTACCGATGGGTTTGCAGTTTGTAGGCCCCATGTTTGGCGATGCTTTGGTGTTGCGCGCTTCCAAAGCATATGAAAATACAAGAGTTATTGTGCGTCCAAAAATTTAATCACAAAGATTTTGTTTTTGGTGTTTTGGGGTAATTAAGAAGCCATCAAATGCCACTAGAATGAGCCTTCTCCAAGGTCTTTCGAAAGCTTTCTGATGCAACTTATTTGGGTGTCTGGGCCCACTGCACGATTACAAACATTTTCCATCACCGCCCGAAAGGCCGTGGTGGGTGTGGGTATGTTGGCATCGGCCTTGGTGCTGCTGGGGTTTTTATGCCACTGGATAGGTTTGAGGATGGCCGTTCAAATGGACCCTTCATTGGCCCAAAGCATGGGTGGGGTGACATCGGCCGAGCAACAATTTCGGCTGGAAGCGGGTTATCGCGAAAAGCTAGAAAGCCTGACTGCGCAGTACAAAAATGTGTTGCTCAGTGTTCAGCGCCTCGAAACGGACAAAAATGAGATTGCTGAATTAAATAAAATTGAGACCCTCAGAAAACAAAATCAAGCAGGCGGCACTTTGCCCATGGATGGGCGAGGTGGGCCCTTCAAAGCCATAGAATTTGATTACTTCAAACGAAGCACTTTGGACGAGGGCATGGATGCGGCGCTGCAAGACGCAGATCATTTAAAGGATGCCCTGGGATTTCTTCATCAAAAGTGGCGTCAAGAAATTGATTGGTTGAAAACCATGCCTACAGGCTTGCCAATCGATGTCAATGCGCGGGTCAGCAGCACATTCGGCCTGCGTCTGGACCCTTTGACCCACCGTCCCAGCCACCATGAGGGGCTTGATTTTGTCGGTCCCGTGGGAACGCCTGTTGTCGCCTCGGCACCCGGCGTGGTGACCCGATCTGAATGGTCAGGGGCCTATGGCAACTTGGTTGAAGTCGCGCATGCACAGGGTTTTCATTCCCGATATGCACATTTAAATGAGCGAAAAGTGGCCGAAGGTGACAAAATCACCCGTGGATCAGAAGTAGGCACTTTGGGTAACACGGGTCGCTCCACAGGGCCACATTTGCATTACGAGATCGTGTACAAAGACGGGGCCATCAATCCAACCCGGATTTTGGCTGTGTTGCGCAAGTAGTTTTTTTCTTCATCAGGAGTTATTCATGTTCAGCAAGTTTGCCAAGAATAAAAGTACCACTTTCAAGTCGATGCCTGAAAAGTTCGACACACTTATCGGCAAAAATGCCGTCATTCAGGGCAGTTTGGCTATGCTCGAAAGTATCCGTATCGATGGCAAAGTGGTGGGGAATGTCGAGTCCTCCAAAGAGGGACTGATCACTGTGGTGATCGGTGAATCCGGCGAGGTCCAGGGGGATATCGTGGCGCACCGTGTGGTGGTTGCAGGCAAAGTTGCAGGCAATATTCATGCCCATGACCGCGTTGAGTTACACGCCGACAGCCTGGTGCAAGGAGACATCAAGTACGGCTCCATCGCGATCGAGCACGGCGCCAAAGTGATGGGTCTGTTGTTGCAAGTGAGCGATGCGTCCAATGCGAATTTGGGCGACACCGATGCGCAAAATGCCATCCGTAAAGCCCAGTCCACCACGGGCAGCAACAACTGATTCAGCCCCAGAGGTTTGTGATTTCTTCGAATTCCACCCGACTGGGTACATCGGGCGCAATCCAGATTTGACGCGTCTGGGTATTCATGACGATGCCCGCCACACTCTCGACACGGCCTTGGGGCGCAAGTGCAGGGTCCGGACTGCGGCAAATCGATAAAAATCCATCCGACTCATCCCGCAAGAAAGACTGCAACTTTTCAAGCCCCAAGCCTGATTGAGCGGCATGTATTGCGGCTGTGTCCAGGCGAGGTTGACTCGACAAGGCCAGTCCCATAGGCGATTGATTAGCCTGCAATGCGTCACACAGGAAGTGGTTTGTATGCAATACCACCCCGTTCGTGGGTTGGAGTTCAGCCCAGCCGGCAGGCGCCATTTCGAAGCATGCCACTTCGCCTGAAGCGTCGGCGCAAGGGACATTCGATGCAGCGCCAAAGCCCAGGGTGGCCATGTGCGCCATACGGTCTCGCGCATGCGCAATCGAATCGCAGTGGAGCAAATGACGCAACACAATATGAACAGGCACGCCGGGCGTTTGGCCATCACCGGTTGATCGCAAGATATTCAATCCCAGTGCAAACCCTGCCGCATTCATGCCAATTTTGGCCAGCATGCCCGCTTCAGTCAATGTGACCAGGGCACGTCCCTTTGCGTCGTGGGTTTTGAGGAGAACCAAAGCTTGACGCTGCCGGCCTATCCAATCCCAGTTCTGCGCAAACCAAGTGTGTCCATCGATGCTGACACTGCCTTGCACGCACATCGCAGTGCATTCGCCGTCCTGAATATGGGGGTCGATGGGCAAACCCGTTTCCCAGTCTGGAAGTCCTGCCAGCCTGTTGGACGCCAAAGCCGCTTCTGCTTGAAAAGTATCATCGCTTAAGAAATTGGACGGAAGAATTTCGGTGCGGCAATTGAGCGCCAAGATATCTTCCAATTGCCAACCGCTGCCGTCCGCAATGCCTTGCATTTCTGCCATGAGGTCAGTGTCTAAGGCGGTGATGATGGGTGCGTAACGGCGTGCGCGCATACAGGCTTCTTGCCAATCCATGCCGCAGCAGGCAAACAACTTCGCGTAGGTCAAGACCGAGTGGCGGATGCGCAAGGCAGCCGCTTTCCCATAAATTTGCCCTTGGGTGAAGGCGTCGGCGCTCTGGGGTAAGGTGATAATGGAGAACATCGAATTCATTATGATCCTTGAATGAACTTACTGGCCCTAGACGTTGGCAACACCCGCTTGAAATGGGCGTTGTATGAGCGCCCGCATCCCCAAGCCAAGGTCCTTGCCCATGGCGCGGAATTCCTTGAAAACATCGAAAGACTCTCCGAAGGGCCTTGGGCAAACCTGCCCGCGCCGTCACGAATGATCGGCTGCGTGGTGGCGGGCGATGCCGTGAAGAGGCGCGTCCAAGAGCAAATGGAATTGTGGGACTTTACGCCGCAATGGGTCGTCTCCAGCGTGTCTGAGGCAGGCATGCAAAATGGTTATGACCATCCCACCCGTTTAGGCGCTGACCGTTGGGTGGCCATGATTGGGGCTCGGCAACGCATGCTGGCGCAAGGGCCTGCCCGCCCCTTGATTGTGGTCATGGTCGGCACGGCTGTCACGGTTGAAGCCATAGATGCGGAAGGGCGTTTTTTAGGCGGCATCATTTTGCCGGGTCACGGCATCATGTTGCGCGCCCTCGAATCAGGCACAGCCGGCTTGCACGTCCCCACCGGAGATGTCCGCGAATTTCCGACCAATACCAGTGATGCCTTAACCAGTGGCGGCACCTTTGCCATCGCAGGCGCGTGTGAGCGGATGGTCACGCATCTGCGCAACCTGACGGGTCAAGAGCCGATGTGCATCATGACGGGCGGCGCGGGATGGAAAATGGCGCCCAGCATGCAGATGCATTTTGATTTGGTCGACACTTTGATTTTTGATGGTCTTTTGACCATGGCCATGTACCGCTTTGGCAGCGTGGATTGAGTTGGTATAGACCGGTTTATTGGTAAGACGCTGTCAATTGTTGCAGGTGAGCTTGTTGAGAGTCATCCACCAAATAGGGCGTCAGCAGTGAAAGTACATGGCGTGCACCACGCGCCAAAGCCAGACCAGCGCTCTGTGTTTCCATGGCGTGACGCGGATCGCGAACGTATTCGTAACTGAGCCAATAAGTCACGACCACGGCCATGCTTGCCGACAAAGTTTCGATCGTTTGTGCTTGCATTTTCAAACGCTGCGCATGAACCATGGACTCCAGCAGTTGTCGCAGCGCTGAAGTTTTGCGCTCGAGGATGGTTTTGAAATGGGTTTCCAAATGGCGGTTGCGCGACAGTAAATCGTTCAGGTCGCGGTACAAAAAACGGTATTCCCAAATCAACTCAAACAGCGAATGCAGGAAGAACCAGGCATCCTCAACATCTTGCACTTCGCTGCTGGCTTCCATCAAAGTCATGACGGCTGATTCATAGCGGTCGAACAAATGGGTGATCAGTTTGTCCTTGGCCGGGAAATGGTAGTAAAGATTACCGGGGCTGATGTTCAGCTCAGAAGAGATCAGGGTGGTCGATACATTGGGCTCGCCAAACCGATTGAAAAGATCCAGCGACACTGAAGCAATGCGCTCAGCGGTTCGGCGGGGGGCTTTTTTGACCACGAGGCGAGGGGACTCAGCGAGTCCTCTTGACCGGGGGACGTTTCGCAGTCTTGGCCGGTGCTGGCCTGGCTGAGCTGGCTGGCGTCAACTGCGCCTCAAGATCGGCAACCCGTTGTTTCAAGGCCTCGATATCGGCCATGGAGGGCGTGCCCAACTTGGTGAGCGCCCGCGCCACGCGGTCTTCAAACAAATGCTCCAGCCGATCGATGCGTCCCGTGGTTTGCTGGCCGAAATCTTTGGCTAAATGGGTCAGTTGTTCAGTGGCTTCGCTGATTTTCTCCTGGGCAGCCCATTGGGTTTTGCGTTGAAAGGCCAGGCCATCGGCAATCAAGGCTTCAAACGCCTTGGTGCCTTGCGATTGCACTTTGGCCATGGCGCCCAATCCGGCCAGCCATATGTGCTGAGAGGACTCTTCGGTAGGTCCTGCTGACTTGGAGTGAGCGCTTTGTGTTGCGGGGGGGGTGTTTTTGCGGGGCATGGTTACTTTTTTGCGATGCGATCTCACACTGTAACTGCACAGCTGTGGCTTGGGCAAGCGCAAGTGCTTCTAAAATCAAGCTCCGTGGCGCTTGAACGTGCCAAGTCACCTTGCAGTTCGCAAGGCGTCAAATCAATCCGTTTGCCCTATGACTATTCTTGTGACCGGCGGTGCCGGCTTTATCGGCGCCAACTTTGTCTTGGATTGGCTGGCCGCCTCGTCAGAAACCGTTGTCAACCTCGACAAACTGACCTATGCCGGGAACCCGGAAACCCTGGCCAGCCTGCACAACAATGCCAGCCATGTGTTTGTGCAGGGGGATATTGGTGATCTGGCCTTGGTCGAAAGTCTGTTGAAAACGCACCAGCCCCGCGCGGTGCTGAACTTTGCCGCCGAAAGCCATGTGGACCGTTCGATTCACGGGCCAGGTGAGTTCATCGAGACCAACATCATGGGCACGTTTCGCTTGCTGGAAGCGGTCAGGGGCTATTGGAGTGGCTTGCATGACAGCCCCAAAGCGGCTTTCCGTTTTTTGCATGTCTCCACCGATGAGGTCTACGGCTCTTTGGCCAAAGACGATCCGGCCTTTGCAGAAACCCATCGTTACGAGCCCAACAGCCCCTACAGCGCCAGTAAAGCCGCCAGCGACCACCTGGTGCGTGCGTGGCACCACACCTACGGTCTGCCGGTGCTCACCACCAACTGCAGCAACAATTACGGCCCCTACCATTTTCCGGAAAAACTCATCCCGCTGATGATCGTCAATGCCTTGGCGGGCAAACCCCTGCCTGTTTATGGCGATGGCATGCAGGTGCGCGACTGGTTGTTCGTCAAAGACCATTGCAGCGCCATTCGTCGGGTGCTCGAAGCCGGGCGTTTGGGCGAGACCTACAACGTGGGCGGCTGGAACGAAAAGCCCAACATCGAGATTGTCAACACCGTGTGCAAGCTGTTGGACGCGTTACGCCCTCGCGCCGACGGCCAGCCTTACGCACAGCAAATCAGCTACGTGACCGATCGTCCCGGCCACGACCGGCGCTATGCGATTGATGCCCGCAAACTCGAAGCCGAGTTGGGCTGGAAGCCGGCCGAAACCTTCGACAGCGGTATCCGCAAAACCGTTGAGTGGTATTTGGCCAACCCGCAGTGGGTCAGCAATGTGCAAAGCGGCGCTTACCGCGACTGGGTACAAAAACAATACGCAGACACAGACGCAGATCGCAAGCCATGAAAATTTTATTGCTCGGCAAAAACGGCCAGGTCGGATGGGAGTTGCAGCGCAGCTTGGCGCCATTGGGCGAAGTGCTGGCGCTGGACCGGCACAGCACGCAGGCCTGTGGAGATTTGTCCCGGCCTGAAGAACTGATGCAAACCGTGCTCCATTTCAAGCCTGATGTGATTGTCAATGCCGCAGCGCACACAGCGGTAGATAAAGCGGAGTCCGAGCCGGAGTTGGCCAGGTTGTTGAATGCCACCGCGCCTGCCGCCTTGGCCAAGGCGGCGCGTCAGTTGGGCGCATTGCTCGTGCATTATTCGACCGATTACGTTTTCAATGGTGAGGGTCAATTGCCTTGGCAAGAAACCGATCCCACTGCACCTTTGAACGTGTATGGCAACACCAAACGCGAAGGTGAATTGGCCATTGCGAACAGTGGGTGCCAGCATTTGATTTTTCGCACCAGTTGGGTCTATGCCAGCAGGGGCGCCAACTTTGCCAAAACCATGCTGCGCCTGGCCGGTGAGCGTGAGCGCCTGACCGTGATTGACGATCAGTTTGGCGCACCGACAGGCGCAGATCTGATTGCCGATGTGAGCGCCCAAGCCCTGCGGCAAGTGCATGCCTTGCCAGCGGCAGAGCGCCCGCCGCACATGGGCATCTTTCATCTGGTGGCGGCGGGCCATACCAGCTGGCATGGTTATGCCAACCATGTGATCGAGACGGCCAAACGATTGCGGCCTGAATCTGGGTGGCGGGTGCAAGACATAGTGCCCGTGCCCAGCAGTGCCTTTGTGACGGCTGCAAAACGGCCGCACAATTCGCGCTTGGTTACAGCGCGACTGGAAGCGAGCTTCGGCTTGCGCATGCCGCCATGGCAAGATGGCGTCGAGCGCATGCTGGCTGAAATTGTGTCCCCTTCCTAAAGCTATTGAAACGTACATGACCATGACCGATACCCCTCCAAACTTCATCCATCCGCAAATCAAAGCCGAAATTCTGGCGCAAGCCTTGCCTTACATTCGCAAATTCCAAGGCAAAACACTGGTCATCAAATACGGCGGCAATGCCATGACCGAACCTGCCTTGCAGCAAGCCTTTGCCGAAGATGTGGTTCTGCTCAAACTGGTGGGCATGAACCCGGTGGTGGTGCATGGGGGCGGTCCGCAAATTGAAAGCGCGCTGCACCGTTTGGGTAAAAAAGGCGAGTTCATTCAAGGCATGCGCGTCACCGATGCCGAGACCATGGAAGTGGTCGAATGGGTGCTGGGCGGCGAAGTGCAGCAAGACATCGTGGGCATGATTAACCGCGCAGGCGGCAAAGCTGTGGGTTTGACGGGGCGCGATGGCGGCTTGATTCGCGCACAAAAACTGCATTTGCACGACAAGCAGGACCCCAGCAAAGAATATGACGTAGGGCAAGTCGGCGACATCGTGTCCATCGACCCCAGCGTGCTCAAAGCCTTGCAGGACGATGCCTTTATTCCTGTGGTCAGCCCGATTGGTTTTGGCGAGAACAATGAAAGTTACAACATCAATGCCGACGTGGTGGCCGCTAAACTGGCCACGGTTTTGCAGGCCGAAAAATTGTTGATGCTGACCAACATCCGGGGCGTGCTGGACAAAGAGGGGCAACTGTTCACCGAGTTGACGCCGAATCGAATTGACGAGTTGTGTGCCGATGGCACGATCAGCGGCGGCATGATTCCCAAAATTGCCGGCGCACTGGATGCGGCCAAAAGCGGCGTGAGTGCGGTGCACATCATTGACGGTCGTGTGCCGCACGCCATACTGCTGGAAATTTTGACTGAGCAAGCCTTTGGCACCATGATTCGCAGCCGTTAAAGCAAGGCTGTCATGTCGGATACTTCACACTGGCCCTCTGAAACGCCAGACCCGAACGAGCCGCCAGCGCGCAAGCGACCGCGCCCCGGTGAGCGGCGTGTGCAGATCTTGCAAACCTTGGCCGCCATGCTGGAGCAACCCGGTGGAGAGCGCGTGACAACCGCCGCTTTGGCCGCCCGATTGGGGGTCAGCGAAGCGGCCTTGTACCGTCACTTTGCCAGCAAAGCCCAAATGTTTGAAGGTTTGATTGACTTCATCGAGCACTCACTGATGGCCCTGATCCGGCAAGTGCAAGAGCGTGAGCCTGCCGGCGTGATGCAAGCCATGCGGATTGTGACGATGGTGCTGCAATTTGCCGAAAAAAACCCGGGCATGACCCGCGTCATGACCGGTGATGCCTTGGTGCTTGAGCACGGGCGTTTGCAAGAACGGGTGAATTTGTTGTTTGACAAAGTTGAAGCTGTGCTGCGCCAAACCCTGAGGGATGGCGCCGCAGACACCCTTACAAAGACCCCCAGCGCGGATGCCCAAATCAAAGCTTCACTGCTGATGGCTTTTACTTTGGGGCGTTTGCAGCAGTTTGTTCGATCGGGATTCAAACGGTCGGTCATGACGCATCTCGATGCGTGCCTGACCTTGCTGGGTTGAACCCTGAGCCTTAGAGCGTCATGCCCAGTTTTCGGGCAGCGCCTTCGATTTCCTGCCAAGTGGCGTCGTCCACCGTGATGCCGTTTTTCAAACGGTCCTTGCGGGCCGCACGTTCGGGCTCACCGGCCAGCAACACACCCTCGCTGCCAGGCGCATCAGGGCTTTGACGCAACCACTCGACAAACGCCAATGATTCTTGTGCAAAACTCAGTTGGGTGCCCAAGCGTGCCGGGTCAATCACGATGGTCAACATGCTGTTGAGCACTGCACGGCGACCGTCGGGCTCTTTGTGCCATGTGCCGCCGCCACTCAAGGCACCGCCCAGCAACTCGCATGCGACGGCCAAACCAAAACCTTTGTGTTCGCCAAATGGCATCAGTGCGCCCATGCGGCCATTGCTTTGCGGCACCACCACCACGCCAGGGTTGTTGGTGGGGTGGCCGTGCTCGTCAATCAAAGTGCCCGGTTTCACTTGCCGACCTTCGTTGTGTGCAACACGCATCTTGCCTTGGGCCACGCGGCTGGTGGCAAAGTCGAGTACAAAGGGTTCTTGTGCAGTCGCGCCAAAGCCCAATGGAATCCCAATGCAGCAAGGGTTGGTGCCAAAACGACCATCGCCTCCTCCGAAAGGCGCAACCACAGGCCGCGAAAAAACACTCACAAAGTGCAAAGAGACCCAGCCCTTGGCCACCGCCATTTCAGCCAAATGGCCGATTCGGCCCAAGTGGTGCGCGCTGGACAGCGACATGACACATGCGCCGTGTTGCGCAACCCGCTCAAAAGCCATTTCCATGGCTTGCACACCCACCACCTGACCAAAGCCATGTTGGCCGTCGAGCCCGAGCAGCATGCCGGTATCCACCTTGACCGCGACGCCGGTGTTGGGTGATAAGTTGCCTTCCAAAATGGCGTCCACATAACGAGGCGCCATGCCCACACCATGGGAGTCGTGACCGCTTAAGTTGGCCATGACCAGATTGGCCGCAACCTGCCTGGCCTCTGCAGGTGCACTGCCCGCTTGGATGAACAAGGCGGTGATTTTGTTTTCGAGTTCTTGTGAAGGGATCAGGTGGTTCATGGCGTTAATTTGAATGAAGGGTTGTAATACTTGCACATGGCGCAGTTGAATGCTTGATTAACACATCACATCACATCACATCACATCACAGCACCCACTTGCCACGGCACAAACTCGTTCTGACCATAGCCATGCAATTCGCTCTTGCTAAGTTGACCTGACGCGCAGTCCACCATGTGTTTAAAGATTTTTTCGCCCATGGCTTGGATGGAGATCTTGCCATCAACAATGTCGCCGCAATTGATGTCCATGTCATCTTCCTGCTGGGTCCACAGGGCGGTATTGGTTGACAGTTTCAGCGAAGGCGAGGGCGCGCACCCGTAGGCTGAGCCGCGTCCTGTGGTGAAGCAAATCAAGTTGGCCCCACCCGCCACCTGGCCGGTGGCACTGACCGGGTCGTAGCCGGGTGTGTCCATGTAAACAAAGCCGTGGGCCTTGACCGGCTCGGCATACTCGTAAACGGCTTCCAGATTGGTCGTTCCGCCTTTGGCGACTGCGCCCAGAGACTTTTCAAGAATGGTGGTCAGCCCACCGGCTTTGTTGCCGGGGGACGGGTTGTTGTTCATCTCACCCTGGTTGATTTCGGTGTAATGCTCCCACCAACGGATGCGCTCGACCAGTTTTTCACCCACCTCCCGGCGCACGGCGCGGCGTGTGAGCAAATGTTCGGCGCCGTAAATTTCGGGTGTTTCACTCAAGATGGCCGTGCCGCCGTGGGCGACCAAAATATCCACAGCCGCCCCCAAGGCCGGATTGGCGCTGATGCCGGAATACCCGTCAGAGCCGCCGCATTGCAGGCCCACCACAATGTGCTCGACGCTGCAGGGCACCCGTTGCACCGCATTCGCTTGGGGCAGCATTTCCTTGACGAACGCAATCCCTTTGGCCACCGTTTTGGCTGTGCCCCCGGTGTCCTGGATGTTGAAGGTGTGCAAGCTCGAACCTTCTTGCAAACCGCTGTGCGCCAGCCAGGTTTGCAGCTGGTTGGCCTCGCAACCCAGCCCCACCACCACGGCGCCCGCAAAATTGGCGTGGGTGGCGTAGCCGGCCAGTGTGCGCTCAAGTATCTGCATGCCGGTACCTGCCGTGTCCATGCCGCAGCCGGTGCCATGGGTCAAAGCCACCACGCCATCGACGTTCGGAAAGTCGGCCAGGGCCGAGGGGTTGGTCAATTTGGAAAAATGGTCCGCGATCGCCCGTGCCGCCGTGGCCGAGCAATTCACACTGGACAAAATACCAATGTAGTTGCGCGTGGCCACGCGGCCGTCGGCACGCACGATCCCTTGGAATGTGGCGTGGCGCCTGGGTGCCGGTGGTTTCAAGTCGGCGCAAAAGGCATAGTCCCGTGTGAAGTTGCCTTTCTCGGCGCCCATGTTCAGGTTCTGCACATGCACATGTTCGCCCGGCCCGATCGCCTGGCTTGCAAAGCCAATGATCTGGTTATAGCGCCGCACAGCCTCGCCTGCCGCAATCGCACGGGTGGCGATTTTGTGGCCCGGCGGGATCAGGCCGCGCACGGCAATGCCCTCAACTTGGCTGCCGCTCATCAATTGGCTGCGGGCAATGACCACGTCGTCAGCGGCGTGCAGGCGTATGTAAGTTTGCATGGTTTCTTTCTAAGTCAAACGCTGCGCCAATGGGCGTTGTAGCGTTGATGGGTTTGTTTCAAGTGGTGTTTCATGGCCCGTTTGGCCGCGCTGGCGTTGTGTTCGCACAGGGCCTGATAAATGGTTTCGTGCTCGGCAATGGCGGTCTGCCATGCGGCTGGACTTTCAAAGTAATCGCTCAATCGTTCAAAGATCGCACCATGGCGTGACTGCCAGTAGCCCTGCAAAGTGTCCGCCAGAACGCTGTTGCCACACGCTTTGGCGATGGCCATGTGAAAGGCCTCATCACCCAGCTTGGGCACTTCATTTCGGCCAGCGTCTTTTTTCATTTGCAGCAGGGCTTTGGCCATGGCTTGCAAATCACTGCGTTTGGCGTGGGCCGCTGCCAATGCCGCCATTTCACATTCGATCAATTCCCGCGCCCGTATCACTTCCAGCGGCCCCCAATCACGGGCGTCCTGCCGCTGGGGGTTGATGGGTGTTGTCAGTGCAAATTCGGTCACATAGATGCCCGAGCCCGTCCGCACTTCGATCGCGCCTTCCACCTCGAGCGCGATCACGGCCTCTCGCAAAGAAGAACGGCTCACGCCCCATTGCAAGGCCAGCTCGCGCTCTGCGGGTAAACGGGTTCCCGCTTTGAAGCCGCTCGCCCGCACCCAGGCGCGCAACTGCTCAGCAATTTGGCGGTAAAGTCGCGGCGGGTCTTGAACAGGCAGTTTCATGCAAAGATCAGGGAATACACGTATGGGTAAATTGGTCCGACCAATTGCACAATGGTGGCATGTTTAAGGTGGCCGCGTCAAGGCTTGCAGGATGGGGATAAACCCCATCCGTGAAGACGCGACGCGATCGGTCTAATTTCAGGAGAACCCATGAGACTGCAAGGCAAAATCGCACTGGTGACGGCGGCTGGGCAAGGCATTGGCAAGGCGGCAGTTTTGGGCATGGCGGCTGAAGGTGCCACGGTGTATGCCACCGATGTGAATGCGCTACTGCTCAAGGACTATGCAGGCGTCGCCAACGTACACACCGCCGTTCTGGATGTGATGGACAAGGCTGCGATCCAGGCCCAAGTGGCCGCATTGCCCCGGATTGACATTGTTTTCAATTGTGCAGGCTATGTGCACAACGGCCCGATACTGGATGCTACCGACGATGAGTGGGACTTTGCTTTCAATCTGAATGTGCGCTCACAGTTCTGGATGATTCAATCGGTGGTGCCCAAAATGTTGGCGCAATTCCAGGCCACAGGACAAAGCAGCAGCATCATCAACATGGCCAGTGTGTGCTCCAGTGTGCGCGGTTTGCCCAATCGTTTTGTGTATGGCACCAGCAAAGCGGCGGTGATCGGTTTGACCAAAAGTGTGGCGAGCGATTACGTCAAACAAGGCATTCGTTGTAATTGCATTTGCCCCGGCACCGTCGACACGCCTTCGCTGCAAGACCGTATCAACAGTTACGCCGATCCGGTGCAGGCCCGCAAGGACTTCATCAACCGCCAGCCCATGGGCCGTTTGGCACAAGCCCATGAGATTGCGCCCATCGTCACTTTCTTGGCGTCTGACGAATCTATTTTTGCCACCGGCAACGCCTACATGGTCGACGGCGGCATGACCATTTAAGGCAGACAACACCATGAACCAACTCGATATGCAAGGCCGACACGGCGTCATCACCGGTGGCGCGACCGGATTAGGCTATGCCATCGCGCACCGCATGCTGGCCTCGGGCGCCCGCGTCACTTTGTGGGACCGCGATGTTCAAAACATGCAAGTTGCCGCTGCGCAGCTGCAGAAGGCGCATTCTGGTGCTGTTGTGAATTGTGTCGAAGTCGATGTGTCGCAGCACGATTCGGTGCTGCAAGCGACCCAGACCACAGTCGCCTTGGCGGCGGTGGACGCCTTGGTCAATTGCGCGGGCATCACCGGCCCCAACGTCAAAGTGTGGGACTACCCGGTGGACGCCTGGCGTGAGGTCATGGACGTGAATTTGAATGGCTTGTTTTACTGCTGCCGCGAATTGTCAGACCACATGCGGGGCCGGGCGTTCGGCCGGATTGTGAACATCGCTTCTGTCGCCGGTAAAGATGGCAACCCCAATGCCAGTGCTTACAGTGCCAGCAAAGCGGCTGTCATTGCACTGACCAAGTCACTGGGCAAAGAGTTGGCGGACACCGGCGTGCGGGTCAATTGCGTCACACCGGCTGCAGTCAAAACGGCGATCTTCGATCAGATGACGCCCGAGCATATTCAGTTCATGTTGTCCAAAATACCGATGGGCCGTTTTGGACAGCCCGAAGAAATTGCGGCCATGGTCACCTGGTTGTGCACCGAAGATTGTTCGTTCTCCACTGGCGCGGTGTTTGATTTGTCGGGCGGTCGTTCCACCTATTGATGTTGCCGCCGCGTTAAGATCCATTTTTTATTTGAAAGGCTCCCTGCATGAAACTCGTTCGCTATGGTCAAGTTGGCAAAGAAAAACCAGGTCTGATCGACGCGCAAGGTAAATTGCGCGATCTGAGCAGTGTCATCCGAGACGTCACGCCCGACCAGCTCTCAGACAAAGCGCTGGCGAAGCTGGCCAAAGTCAAGATCGACAAGCTGCCCTTGGTGCGCGGCAAGCCCCGCATGGGCTGCCCCGTGGCGAAAACCGGCAAGTTCATTGCCATCGGTCTGAACTACGCCGACCATGCTGCCGAAGCCAACATGCCGATTCCGAAAGAGCCGATCGTCTTCATGAAGACCACCAGCTGCATTCAGGGTCCTGATGACGACGTCATGTTGCCCAAGGGTTCCAAGAAAACCGATTGGGAAGTCGAACTCGGTATTGTGATCGGCACCCGCGCACGTTACGTTTCACAAAAAGACGCACTGGGTTATGTGGCCGGTTATTGCACCATCAACGACGTGAGCGAGCGTGAATACCAACTCGAACGCGGCGGCACCTGGGACAAGGGAAAGGGTTGCGACACCTTCGGCCCCATCGGCCCTTGGTTGGTCACCCGCGATGAAGTGCCCAATCCGCAAGCACTGAAAATGTGGCTGGACTTGAATGGCGAGCGCATGCAGACCGGCAGCACCAAGACCATGATTTTTGGCGTCGCCAAATTGGTCAGCTATGTGAGCCAGTTCATGACGCTCGAGCCAGGTGACATCATCACCACCGGCACACCGCCTGGTGTGGGCATGGGCATCAAAAAAGACGGCCAACCCGCACCGATCTTCCTGAAAAAAGGCGATGTGATGACCCTGGGCATCGAAGGTCTGGGCGCGCAAACCCAAAAAGTCATTCCTTTCAAACTGCTGCCTTGAACTGGCGGCCGGTGTGCGCTGCATGCGCACACCGGCGTATGAATGCATGGCCACATCACCTGTACCCATTTCCAGCGCACGCCTTCGTGAAGAAGGCGTTGGCCGCCTGCTTCACAAAGGCCGTCAAACCAAAGCCGCCATCGTCGAAGCAGCTTTGGGGCTGGCTTCGCAAATCGGCTTGGAAGGTTTGTCCATCGGGGCCTTGGCTGAGGTGACCGGCATGAGCAAGTCGGGCGTGTTTGCCCACTTTGGCTCTCGCGAAGAATTGCAAATTTCGGTGATCCGTGAATACCACGACCGGTTCGAGAGCGAGGTGTTCTACCCTGCACTGGCCTTAGATCGCGGCCTGCCGCGCCTGAAGGCCTTCTTCGATCACTGGATGTTGCGGACGTCCGCCGAAATCGACTCGGGCTGTATTTACATCAGCGGTGCGGTGGAGTTTGATGACCGGCCAGGTCCGGTGCGTGATGCCTTGGCGACCACGGTCAACACCTGGCAAACGGCGCTGCGGCGTGCGGTGGAGATGGCACAAAGTTTGGGCCAACTCGAGCCCTCAGCCGACCCTCAACAAATTGCATTTGAAATTCACGGTTTGATTTTGGCCTTGCATTACGAAGCCCGGTTTTTGCGCAACCCCGGGGCTGCCGATCGGGCTCGCCGCGGATTTATCCATATTTGCGAACGCTACACGCCGGCTACCTCGCTTTGATTGAAAGTTGATACAGATGAGAAACTTAGCGGTTGTATGGGGCGCAGCCCTGATCAGCTTGAACACATTCGCTCAAATGACCCCTTTGGGCACTTGGCACACGATCGATGATGAAACCAAAAAGCCCAAAGGCGAAGTGCGTATCACTTTGAATCCATCCGGTGGCCTGTCAGGCGTGGTCGAAAAAGCCTTGCTGCCCATGCCCGATGCCGATCCGCTGTGCAACCTGTGCACCGATGATCGCAAGGGGAAACCCAAAATCGGCATGGAAATCCTCCGCGGTGGTTACAAAGTGGATGGCAAAGATGTCTGGGAGGGCGGCAAAATCCTCGACCCCGAAAACGGCAAGAGTTACAGCGCCCGTTTGACCCCGATTGAAGGTGGCAAGAAGATGGAAATGCGGGGCTATGTGGGCGCACCGATGATAGGGCGCACCCAAATCTGGGTCCGCGTCAACTGAATTCAAAAATAGAAATGCAAAGAATGACCGACATACTGACCCACATCGACGCGGGGGTGATGACCCTGACTTTCAATCGGCTGGATAAAAAGAACGCCATCACTTCGGCCATGTATGGCCAGTTGGCCGACGCCATCGCGCAAGCGCAAACCGATGCAGATGTCAGGGTGGTCGTCATTCAAGGGCATGAATCCATTTTCAGCGCGGGCAATGACATTGGCGATTTTTTGCAACATCCGCCCGCCACGCCCCAAGCCAACGTGTTTCGTTTCCTGCGCGGCATCGCAGAGCTCGAAAAGCCCCTGCTCGCCGCGGTAGCCGGCCCGGCAGTCGGCATTGGCACGACCTTGCTGTTCCATTGCGATTTGGTTTACGCCGGAGACAATGCAGCTTTCTCTATGCCGTTTGTGAACCTGGGCTTGTGCCCTGAAGCCGCATCCAGTTTATTGGCACCGCAAATGTTCGGTTACCACCGCGCGGCAGAAGCCCTGTTGCTTGGCGAACCCTTTTACGCAGAAGCCGCTTTGGAGGTCGGCTTGGTCAATCGTCTGTTGCCACCCACCGAGGTGAACGCCTATGTCCAGACCCAGGCCCGCAAGCTGGCGGCCAAACCCCTGTCCTCAGTCATCGAAACCAAGCGACTCATGAAAGGCGTGCAATCCAAGACGGTGTTGGACCGGATGGATGTCGAAATCGCCAGTTTCGGGCGCATGCTTCAGGCCCCTGCTGCGCGAGAAGCATTTGGCGCCTTCTTGGCCAAGCGCAAACCTGATTTCTCGAAGGTTTGAGAGAGCCACTGCATGCCCCAACGCAATGCAAACCCGGTCATTTTGGAGCCCGAGTACCTTGAAGGGTTTCGCCAGATTTACGAAGAAAAAATCGTCTTCAACCAAACACTGGGTTTGAAGCTGACCAGCGTAACGCCAGAAGGCGTCACCGCCCGCATCACCATGAAGCCGGAACTTGTCGGGCATTTTGCCTACAACCGTATTCATGGCGGCGTCATCAGCGCGGTGCTCGACGCCATTGGCAGTGCGGCGGTCATGGCGGCCTTGGCGGCCAAACACATGGACGAAAAACCGTCCGTCCGCTTGGAGCGATTTGCCAAACTGGGCACCATTGATTTGCGCATCGACTACCTGCGCCCCGGCATTGGTGACTACTTTGACATCCACGCCCAATGCCTGCGCGTGGGTTCGCGCGTTGGTTCGGCGCGCATGGAGTTCATGGGGCCGGACGGCAGCTTGATGTCGACAGGGGCTGCGGCTTATATCGTGTCTTAGGCGTTCAGTGTGCCATTCTCTGAGGCACGGGTTTCAGGCCACAATCATGGCTTATTGATTATTCGATTGTCCATCATGCGCCATCACGGCCATTCTTCTTCTGCTGCACCTGCATCTTCTACAGCACCCGCCGACGCCGTCCTTCAAGAACGTTCCGATGGTCGTACCCTGCAACGTCTGTTGCCCTATTTGTGGACCTACAAGTGGCGCGTCATCATCGCGCTGGGTTTCATGGTTGGGGCCAAACTTGCCAACGTCAGTGTGCCAATCTTGTTGAAAGATCTGATCGACACCATGACCTTGAAGCCAGGCGACCCGGCTGCGGTATTGATCGTGCCGGCCAGTTTGTTGCTCGCCTATGGCGCCTTGCGGTTGACCACTTCGGCATTCACCGAGTTGCGAGAGTTGATTTTTGCCAAAGCCACGCAAGGCGCTGCGCGCAGCATTGCTTTGGAAACATTCCAGCATTTGCATGCGCTCAGTTTGCGTTTTCATTTAGCGCGACAAACCGGCGGCATGACACGGGACATT
>Ga0114959_10000986_pt1 | contig 26037 bp, 24 predicted proteins | sample C_130625_EF_Meta_FD_87317 | JGI IMG/M metagenome (GOLD analysis project Ga0114959, IMG submission 87317) | Freshwater microbial communities from Lake Croche, Canada to study carbon cycling - C_130625_EF_MetaG | ecosystem: Environmental > Aquatic > Freshwater > Lake | place: Lake Croche, Canada... | reverse complement strand
TTTTCCCAATCAAAATTACCATATTTCCGCAACCAATTAATCACAGTCGAGCGTCCTTGAATACCATACTTCCGTTGTGCTGAAGTGGTTGATAATTCGCCCCGCTCTACTTCTCCAACAATTTGCAGTTTTAGGCTCATGCTGTAATCCCGCTGACTACGCTTGACATAATTAAAATTCTCTTTCATAACGATACTTTTTTTTGTATCGCTATTTCAGGACAAGACATTAATACAAAAGAAAGGAGGCAGTCTCAAAAGGATAGCCTCTTTTTTGTTAATTTTACACAAAGCCATATTTTTCCATTCTCGACTTTCCAAAGTCAGATTCGAAGTCTTCTAAATGTTTAAAAAGACGTAAATTGTTGCCAAAGCTCGTCAACACGCTATCATTTTTCAGTTTTTCAGTAAGCCTTCCCGCCCATTTTCTAAAATTATGTCCCAAAGCTATCAATCCAAACTCAATATTGACTTTGTCTAAACCTCTCAAAGTAAAGCGGTTGAATTTATTGTTTGATTTCAACTGCCCAAACACGGCTTCCAATTCAACGGGTCGTTTACTTCGTTTTTCTATGCCTTGTGGACTCACTAATAATGCTCTTGCTTTATTTTTGAGTTCATTAAGCCTGTGATTAACTTCCATGCGCCGATTTATTTTATCTTAATGACATATTCCTTTGAGCGGACAAGCTTGGCAGCTTTTCCCTGATAAATATTAATAGTTGACTCGCAATCATTGCTACCGAACCGTTTGGTATCGCACACTTTAGCCATACGATGCCTCATCGTAAAAACAATAAAGTCCTTTTCTTGATTATAAAATAAATTTTGAATCCTGAAAGGGTCATTCTTAAAACTTCGCTTTTGTTCTTTATGAAAATAATTAAACTTGACAAATGCTTCAATCCCATTACTTTGTAACATTCCATAATTTTCTTCACTGCCATATCCAGAATCCGTCACCACTTGCTTACTTTGCTTTGTATATTTTTGCTTAAAACCAACTAAATGAGAAGATAAAGTAAGTAGTGTCAATGGCTTTTTGATGGCTGCTAAAATGGGTAATGTATTGATTCTCCGTTGATATTTGGGGATTCTATCTGGGTTTAAATTGATTAGGCCTCCCCGCCCTCATCTTCATGTACTATTTACCAAAAAAAATGGAGACCCTGCATGGTTCAGATCCTTTAACCACTGCCATAACTTTTGATTCGTATGATGCAAATGGTAATTTGTTACAATACACACCCAAAAATGGATTAAAAACCTTCCTCACCTATTTTGGGGTAATAGAAACAGGAAAGGTTAACCTACTAAAATCACAAACAAATAATGCGGGACATCCTACCCTGTATGATTACTATCCTCTTATTGGACCAAAATCACAATAACCGAACCGTATAATTTGGTACTGAGGCCTAAGGTAATTAATATTTGGAAAGGGACAAGCATAACTTTGACAGGACCCAAAAATGCAGGATTCAAGTACAACTGGCAACCTGACAATACGCTTAATGATGCTAAAACTTACAAACCAACGGCAAGACCTTTCGCAACGCAAACTTACACCTTGAACTTGACCACCGATAAAGGATGTATTTCAAAAGATACGATAAAGGTTTTTGTAGATAATAAAATATGGATACCCAATATTTTCACGCCAAATGGAGACAATCAAAATGATGTCTGGGAATTGCCAGGGGTCGAAACTTATCCAGACGTAGAAGTAAGCATTTATAATCATTGGGGAGAAATAGTGTTTTACTCAATGGGGTATAGCGTTCCATTTGATGGAAAATACAAAGGAGAGTTATTACCTTTGGATTCGTATGCTTACAAAATCGTAGTTCCGAGTAAAGGGTATTTGTTTCAGGGGAGCTTGTTGATTGGGCGGTAGACGCAAATAATAAAAAAAACTAATTTAAAATGAAAAGCATATCTAAGAATATAAATTATGACGCACTAAATAATTGTTTGTCAAACAGTTTCAGAACTAAAAAATCTCAACAAGGACCACAAAAGCCTTCACAAATATCATGAAGGCTTTTTCCTTTTAGATTCAATGTTTGAAAACCTAAACAAGACCGCCTTCAAAAGTTTAGCGTTTTGTTTAATTTAATTATCGAGAAACTACATCCCCATTCCGCCATTGTTCTACCGTTGGAAACCAGATTGACTGATATTCAGCGTAACGTTGCAATTCGTAATGATCATCCGCAAATTGATTTGAACGCTTTGTAAAAGTAAAATTCAATTCAGAATATTGTGAGGCACGATTATAAGTCCAAATTTCTTTATCCTTCATTCGAGTAATTCGTACTGGATCACCCATGATAATAAAAACCATTCCCTTATCCGTTTTCCAACCGTCTTTATAAGTGGTAAACAAATAATTTGCCTTTTCAACTCGCTGATAAAATGCTTTTATGGTACGTTTAGCCGTAACTTGATTGCCTTGGGTTATATTCAACCAATAATTATCTAATGTTCTTTTGGGTTCTTTTGAATTATATAAATCATTGGTTTCAGCATTGGTACTCATGTAGATAAGCGGACGAACCAATTTTTCAGGTCTAGTCAACTTTGGAAATCGTCTGTCCGTCACGACCATCCCAATTCCGTAAACTTCCGTAGTGTCTTTCGAGAAATAATAAAGTGCCTCATTTGACAATACTATGGGCGTATTAGAATTTATAGTAAAAACAGAATCAACGTATAAACTTTTTGAAGCGGTTCTAGGCGTGGTGGACATCGGAGAAATTGCGGCCTCAAATTCATATTTATACCGAAATGCTTTAAAGCTTTGAGACCGATTATCCAAACTTTTCAAGATAACCGTATCTGCCACAGAAAAATAGTTTTTCGACAAAGGTGTTTTGCCAGATTTGTCGAAAAACATGAAATAATCTCCCACTTTGCCCGATTGAAACCTTAATAGACAATCATTGACCGTACTATTATTCGTTTTTAAATCTTTCACCGATGTAAAGGCAACCGCTGTAAAAAAATCTTTGGCTTTAGGAATATCAAACCAAACTGTCAAAAGCTCGCCATCCCTGGATATATTTTCAGCATTAATCGCCACCGTCCCTGAACTTAACAACTGCTGCTTGTTTGAATAGTCTGGATACAAATTATAACTTAAATAAAAATCCTTTGTAGCATCAACCAAATTGACATCCCTATTGGCATCTATACTCAGAAAAATTCTAACGGAATTTCCGTTATCCAAAAATCGACTTTTTGTGTTGAGTTTTTGTAAAGCAACTTTATTATCAAGCGGATTAGTAAGTTTCGAACTTGGCGTTGTTACCACACAACCCGACAATAAAGCCATTGAAAAGAACGCAATTAGTAATTTTTTCATTTTTTATTTATCCTTTATCCAGGAGCATCAATTTAAAACCGTATAACGAACCAATTTAACAAGTATTTTTCTGATGTCAATCAAAAGAGGTAAATTTGGCAAAAAATTATCATATTTAGTGTTTCGCTCATCTTAAAATTAATAAATAAAAAATAATCATGTACAAAACCACAGAAATTGCCTCGACTGACCTCGTTTCGGATAATCCTGTTCACCAACGATTGTTATTCCCATACATTGAAGTTGCCAAAATGATCTCGGGGAACCTACTCGAAATTGGTTGTGGAACGGGTCGGGGCGTGGCAGTTTTAGCGCCTTCAATTTCAAATTATACGGGCGTTGATAAAAACGAACCTTTGATGACAAAACTTTCGTCTGAGTATCCGAATTTTAAATTTATAGATATGTTTTTGCCTCCTCTGAAGGGTTTGGAAGACAACACATTTGATTACATCGTAAGTTTTCAGGTGATTGAACACATTGAGGATGACAATGAATTTATTAAAGAAGCTTATCGGGTTTTAAAACCAAGCGGAAAACTAATTTTAACAACTGTGAACCGTAAATTTTCGCTGTCTCGTAATCCTTGGCACGTACGGGAATATTTGGCGAGTGAATTGAAAAGTTTAATGCTGAAACATTTTTCAAGCATTGAAACGAAAGGAATCCATGGAAATGCCCTCGTGATGGATTACTACGAAAAAAATAAAAGATCAGTAGAAAAAATTACTCGCTTTGATATTTTTAATCTTCAATATCGTTTGCCCAGACGGATATTGCAAATCCCTTATGATATTGCCAATAGAATGAGTAGGAAAATTATTCAAAAATCTGACAATCAATTAGTTAGCAACATCACTTATCAAGATTATTTGTTAAATGATGACGCCGAAGAATGTTTTGATTTCTTTTTTATTGGAACGAAGTAGCCTTTTGGCGGCGGAAAAGCTGAAACAATACCCTAACGATACTTCAAAGCAGTCCTCGTAAATATTATCATGAATATGAAAAAACTTAACATTTCGACAATTATTTTTTTGTGTTGTTTGACACAGCACATTTTTTCACAAACCATTGAAGGATTTAATTTTGAGCATTATCCGGCAAAAGTTTTAAAAATTGAAAAAGCTGAATTAAATTATTCCAGTCATAAACTAGGCAAAGAATATAAAAGCGCCATGGCTAAACAATACAAAATTGGGAAAGTGGATTTCGGTGGGCATTTTATCATTACTCTTTGGGGAGCAGGGGCTGGCCAAACTTTAGGAGCAATGGTTGATGTTAAAGATGGTAAAATTTATGAAATGCCGCTTAATGAAGAAAATTCAAATCGAGGCACGTATCACGACGGGAATAATAATATTTTTTATGTGCAAAGCAGTAATTTATTTGTTTGTTATTCCTCAAAAACAAATGATAAAGATGAAAACAATGTTGACTTAAAATATTATTTTTTTAAGCTCGATGAAAAGGTAAAAAAATTCTCTCTTTTAAAAACACAGGAAAAAACAGTTAAAAGAATTGATTAAATCTCCTCACAGTCACTCGCCACAAGCGAGCAACGCCTAATAAAATCCTACTCCACTACCCACTGAAATTGCTCTCCTTTGGTGAATGAGGACTGTTGATAGGCGTGTAGCCAAAACAACCGTAAAATCTACCAAAAATGTCAGACCTTTTATTAGTAAATCTAACCCATGCTGGTCACTCGCCTCTGGCGAGCAACAAGTATGGAGTACGGAGCAAAAAAATGCCGATATTGAATCATTGGTTCTTATATCGGCATTTTTCTTTTGATTAATCTTTTTTTACTTTTAATCTTGAACTATTCAAAAAAACTAGCTTTTCGGATTCATCTTGTAAGTAATTTTTACCATTTTAGTTTTTTCATCAACAATTCCCGCATAGAATCCTGCAAAAACCGCTGCGGTTGGAATATCAATATCATTGAAATTGCTAATGTCCCATTTCACTTTTCGAACATCAATACTCATTCGAATGACCAACTGATTTTTATTCGTTTCAATGATGTCCCAAAATACTTCTTCACCATCTTCAAATTGCATAAATAACTTAGTATGATTGTCCTCCAAAGCCCAAGTACCCAAGTGTTTTTGACCACCCTCGTCGGTATAAACAACTTTTTCGTCAGCGGATATTTTAAAAGATTCTTTGGAAAAATCGTGCAAATTAGCCTCAATACCTCGTTCATATAAAACATTCTTACGAGTATCAGTTTGGTAATTCACAACATTTACAACCCAGTTTCTTGATAATATTTTAACTAACATCGCTTCGTCCAATTCTTGAACGGCGCCTATTTGATTTATTTGAGCGGAAGAACCACTTTCCTGAACCCTTTCTTTGCACGCAAAAAATATGGTGCTGATTACCAAAATAATTATGGTAAATTTAATCATTTTCGTCATTTATTCCTTTTTTGATTGTGTAAACCTGTTTTGGGTTACGGTGATAAAATAGATCATCACAAACTTCGTCAACAGTTATTTATCCATAGATAAAAATTGTCTCCTCCAAATAGTATTAGCTTTTAGTCTGTGAAATATTTTCCTGGGATATGTCAGGAATGAGAGAAGAAATCGATTATGTGACTAGCTTACAGATATTTAATAATAGTAAATATTGTGATAATCAAAAGACAAATAGTCTATCAACATTGAAATATAACAAATTCACCAATATATTTTATGAAGTCAAACCATTTTACGGTAAAATGGAATCTTACTTCTAAATGATTCCTGTAAATACAACCATTACCTTAGTAATACATTTTCAATTCAATATTAGTTCAACGATGATCATGAAACAAAAAAACCATTCATTGATGAATAAGGTTCTACAGGAAAAATGGGGATATAATCCATTTTTCATAGCCATAGACAAAATTATAAAACTAGCGTTTTACTTTTTTAGAATTGGGGCTAAGGTTTTGAGTTTTCCATCAATTTTAAAATTATATTTTAAACCCAATATTTCGGTAATTAATGGATAAACATTAACATTTTCAAAACTTTCAATTTTCGTTTGTGGCTTGAAAGCAGGTCCCCACGCCAAGAAGGTAGCGTGCATATCTTCCATGGTTGGGTCAAATCCGTGTTTACCCATGGTGGTTGACTTTCTATTTATGCCAAAAACTTTGGGCAAATGTGGCACTAAAAGTAAATCACCAATTCTATGAAATTTATCATCTTTCGGACCGTAATGCCAACGTTTTGGAATATCTTTTGCCAAATACACGTCAAAATCTTTGGCTTCTTTTTTCAAACCTCCGTAGGTTGGAATAATATCATTTTTATCTTTTGCATAGAGGTGAAGTAATGCATCTCCACGAGGAATCGTAAACTTCAGAGGATCAATGGAGGGTGGCAGAGGGATGGTGTGCTCATGGTCAACGTTTGTCATTCCATGGTCGGAGACAAATATAAAATTTACGGGCAGCCGAAGAGAATCTATCGAAGCCACGAGTTTTCCAATACTGGAATCCACAAAATGGACAGCCTCTTCGGTCTGTTTCGAGTCTGGTCCAAAAATATGTGCTTCATGGTCAACTTCAGGAAAATAAAATGTTACAAGGTGAGGACGTTTATTTTCAGGCAATTGAAACCAATTTTTAACCGTTTGAATACGGCTATCGATATCAATTTTTTCGTTATAATTGTAATAATACGTTGGAAGAATATTTTGAATATTACTTTCAGAGGCTACCCAATAAAAACTAGCGCTTAACATTTGTTTCTGTTCCGCCAAGACCCACAAAGGCGTTCCCCCATACCAAGAACCATCTGCAACTGTTTTTTTAGAGCCCATCTCATAACTTTCCTTACGTTGAGAGTCATAAAATGAATTATCGACCAAGCCATGATGTGCGGGATACATTCCCGTAATAATGCTGTAATGATTTGGGAAAGTCAAAGATGGGTAACACGACTGCATATACGAAGCCGAAACACCATCATCACTCAGCTTACGAAGATTTTTAGCTTTATATTTATCCATAAAATCTGCCCTGAAACCATCAGCAGAAATCAGCAATACATAAGGCTTTTGTAATTGTTCTTTACTATTAATTCGGTTAGGAATAATTTGTTGGGTTAAATCCTGAGAAAAAGATGACAAGTAATTCAGGCAAAACAAGAAAGCAATAAATTTTTTCATTATGTAATATATTTTAAAATACATCAGATGAAAGGCATCTTAAATCGAAATATAAAAAGACAATTTAGCCTATTCCGACACAAAAACAAAGCAACACTGGCCGAAAGAACTTAATATGTTGATTCTTTAACTGAAATTAGTAATTAATACTTCTTCTTCCGCATATATTTTTAGAAGAATTTAAACACGAAAATTATAAACATAGAAAAGACAGCGAAAACTTTACGAACTTTGTGGAAATATTTAGTTTAAATTATCAACATGACAACAGAACAAGATCCAAAAGACTATAAAAAACCAGAAGTTTACAAGAAACCTGATGGCTATAAAAAAGCATTCCAAAATAATTTTTACAATCAAGCAAAACCAGAAAGTAAGGATATTGTTTTTGGAATTCAATCAGTTTTGGAGACCCTTCGTGCGGGGAAAGAGATTGATAAAATACTGGTTCAGAGAGAATTAGGTAGTTTAGAGGTGTTGGAATTTGCTCGTATGCGTGGAGTACCTGTACAAAAAGTACCCTCTGAGAAATTGGACCGAATTACCCGTAAAAATCATCAGGGGGTTATTGCTTTTGTTTCGGCGATAAATTATGCTAAACTTGAAAATATTGTGGCTGATGTGTTTGAAAAAGGACAGGTTCCCCTCCTACTTATTCTCGACCGTATTACAGATGTGCGTAACTTTGGGGCAATTGCTCGTACGGCTGAATGTACAGGAGTTCACGCCATCGTGATACCCACAAAAGGAGCGGCACAAATAAATGCCGATGCAATGAAAACTTCTTCTGGAGCGTTGAATTTCTTACCAGTTTGCCGTGAAGAAAATTTATTTATGACCATCAAATATTTGCAAAACTCTGGAATTCAGGTAGTTGCATGTTCTGAAAAATTATCAAAAAATATTTATGAAATTGATTTTACTATTCCTACTGCCGTAGTTATGGGCTCAGAGGAAGATGGAATTTCTGAAGAATTGTTACGTATAGTGGATGAATTAGCCACCATTCCAATGGCTGGAAGAGTAGGTTCATTAAATGTTTCGGTTGCTACGGGCGTAGTTCTATTTGAGGCACTACGTAAACGTTTGGGATGATAGATTACGATACTTATGTTAATTTTAAGTTTTCTTGGAAAAGATACTTCATCAATTTCAAGAAAACCTTTCCGAATTCACTTTAGAACAAACTACTAAACAGAACCACCCACTAATTCTTCGCTTGTCATGAATGTTATGGTCATCCACCTCTATTTTTATGATAGAACAAGGTTAGATGACTAAGATTTAAGGTAATATACATTGATTAGTCACTACGATTGCTCGAGGCAAATCATGTGGGAATTTTTTGTAAACCATTAGAAAAAAAAGCTCCGCCATTAGCAGAGCCCTTTCCCATCCTACCTCTAAACCTGTTTAACTATGGAAAAAAAAATTTATTTTCATAAATGTCCAATAACGTTCTGCACAAAGCTAAATGAGTTAAACGCTTGGAAAAAGAGTACTAAACCATAAAAAATCTTTATTTATAGATTAATGTTAATTTATTGGCCAAAAAGACAATCTTTCGGTAGAATGAACCTTTTGCGAACCTCAGGTCTAATCCTGTTTATCTCGGAAAAAAAACTCAAATATCTGCTATTCCCTTAAATCTAGAGCTGTATCACCGCATTTACTTAACAATAAAATATTTTAAATATACTCATCTCCCTTAACTGCGAAATTATTGGGCAACATTTGATGAAACTTAATAAATGTTTATGAATGTTTTAATTTTAATTTATCATTTAAAAAAAAGTGGTGTTCCCAGCGGAAACACCCTTTCCCATCTTACCTCTAAACCTATTTAACTATGAAAAATTTTATTAATTCGATTAATGAATAGTTACAAACTAGGGATTTTACCATCTAAGCTAGAGGTGCAAATATTCAATTTTTGTCAGTAATATTGCTTGATCAAAAAATACTTTGATGTTAAAATTGGGGTGTAGAATTTTAAATATTTTTTACTTACGTTAACGTGATAAAAAAACTTAAAACAGCCATTAAACGTCCTATTCTTTTAGGTTGTATACATAATAATCTTTAAACGATTAGTTCTCTGATTAGTCACATTAACAATTCACTCAAAATAAATTGATTCTTAGAATTATCTAAAATCTCAATTGTCCATTTATAATGCAAATATCTGCAATATTATTGACTTCTGCAAATTTTTATTGCAGTTATCCGAAGATCTGATTCCCTAACTAACTAGAAATCAATACGTAAAATACAAATTGATTCTAAAAAAAAACTTAATGCAAGCAAAATTTTGAAAAAACCTACGAAAGTTTGCAATTATCTCGTTTACATTATTAAAAAAAAAATTCTAAATTCTCAAAATAATACAATTAATGATTAAAAGCATTCATCGTTTTATCTAATCCTTGTAAACAGAAACTTATAATCATTTCATCCGCCCTTTCTAAGTGTTCCGGTAATTGTTCAAATTGTGCAGCTTGGAAGTTCCCCAAAACGTACTCAATCTGCCTTCCTTGACCAAAATCATCCCCAACCCCAAATCGAAGTCTTGCATAGTCCGAATCTCCTAAGGTTTCTTGAATATTGCGCAATCCATTATGACCGCCGTGTGAACCCTTAGGTTTCATTCTTAATTTTCCATAAGGCAAGGCAATATCATCGGTAATAATTAGCATATTATCTTTCTCTACTTTCAATTCTTTCATCCAATAACTAACCGCCTTCCCACTTAGATTCATAAACGTGGTGGGTTTAATTAATTGAATTTGTTTTCCTTTGTGCTTTATTTCTGCACGAAAGGCGAGACGTTCGATTGAAAACTTCGTCTCAAATTGGCTCGCCAATCGGTCAAGAACCATAAAACCTACATTATGACGGGTTAGAAGATATTCAGGTCCAATATTTCCGAGCCCAACAATTAGATACTTCATTTAGATTGTTATTTTAAATTAGTTTTTTTTAATTTTGCACATCTAGTACACATTTTGTTAAGCTAACTTTCAATTCCTGTGTTTTTGATAGGTAACTATTTGATTTGCAGTGTTTTTTACTATGACAATTGCTTTTAATTTTACTTAAACGAATTGGTAAGATTAGCTAATTTTGTCGCTTACCATTTTCCCATGAAAAAAAATAGCACTAACAAAGATATAATTGTTTTAATATTGGTGATTCTTTATTTTGGTGTAAATACTGTTTTTTCTCAAAATGACAAGGCGCTTCCTGCACCTATTAATACGTCCAAATTCTTAGAATACGCCCCTTCGATTAGTGCTGATGGTGGAACACTTATTTTCGAGTCCGACCGTCAAGGAGATTGGAAGCTTTTTGAATCAAGAAGAAATGGACAAAACTGGTCTGTACCTACCTCAATTCCCAAAATTACAACTACTTTTTTTGAAAAAGCCCCTCTTGGTGGTCCTTGTTTAAGTTATGATGGTAATTTATTGTTTTTTTCTGCCAATGGAAAAGATTCCGACGGACACGAAGATATTTATTATTCTATTCGTGAAAAAAGTGGTTGGTCGGCTCCACTGAATTTAGGAGGACCTGTAAATTCAGTGGATCATGAAGGTTATCCATCCTTGTCCGCTGATGGAAAATATATTTACTTCGCCCGAGCAAAATATGTTTTTGGCGAAAAAAAAGATCCTCAACAACGTTGTTACCGCATCATGCGGGCCGAGCGTGGGGTGGATGGCAAATGGCAAACGCCCATAGAATTACCAAGTCCCGTCAATCTTATTTGTGAAAAAGCGCCAAGAATCATGCCAGATGGGAAGACTTTAATGTTTTCATCGATTAGAAAAAATGGTCAAGGTAATTTTGATGTATATCAATGCGAGTTGCAAGAAAATGGCAGTTGGACCAATCCGGTTGCTTTAGATTTCGTGAACACTTCGGGTCTTGACCAATTTGTGGCAATGGCGGCCTGTGGAGAGATGATTTATTTTGTGAAAGATGGGGATATCTACACTGCCAAGATTCCCATCAAAGCGGTTGCTACAATTCACGGATATATTACCGATTCAACCTCTAACAATCCTTTATCAGCAAAAATACTGGTTTCAGAATTTTCTACTCCCGATAAAATCATCGCTGAATTTACCTCAGACCCTCTGGACGGAAGATTCACCGCCGTCCTTCCCCCCTCCATAAAATATAATTTTGAAATCAATGAATCAGGATATTATCGTACGAATATAGTTGTTGATTTATCCGAAAAAGAAGATTGTCAGACCTTTGAGCAAGATTTCAGGTTGATTCCGTTGGGAAGAAAAGCAAACAGTAGTGAGGAAATGTTTAAACTTAGTTTCTTAGCAATTGATTCACAGACCAATTTAACAGTTCCAGCTAATTTTGAAGCAAAAGAAGTTACATCGGGAAAATCAATTGCCTTTCAATACAATCCTCATACGCTTCAAAACCAAGGTGGATTCCATTTTAAGGAAGATTATTCAATTGAGGCTACCATGAAAGGCTACAAGAATTCTAGCCTTACTCTCCGTATCGATGAAAAAAGTGAGCTTTTGCCAGTGAGCATTATAAAGTTAGACCCTATTTCATCTAATTTAGTGGTTAAGGCTTACGATGCTGGCACAAATGATTTATTGAAAGATGCAAAATTATCGATTATAGAAATTGCTACTCAGCAGATTGCTGAAGTAAAAGCAAATAGCGAAACTGGCGAATGTAAAACAAATTTATTGACAGGCAAACAATATAAAATAACTATATCATCGGAATTTTTTGAGGATAACGAACAGACGATTACCAAGCGTGAAACTTTAGAAGACTTATCGGTAAAATTGATTCCAAAGCAAGTTTATACCGCCAACCTAATGGCGCTGGATTCGGAAAAAGAAGAACCTATTGAAGCAAATTTCTCGGTTACTTCGGAAAAAACGGGTAAGGTTTTTAAAGGAATAAATGTAAAAGCTAACACGTATTTTCCCATCAATTTATTTCAAAATGACCACCTAAAAGTTGAAGTTTCAGCCGAAGGATTTGCTACGAGCCGAGCATTATTGGAGATGACAAATATTAAATTAGGTGAACATACCGAATATAATATTAAGTTAGCGATTGACCGTTATCCATTAACCATTAAAGTATTAGATGCTGAAACTCAAAAACCAATTAAAGCAGCAGAAGTTAAAATTGTTGATTTAAAAACATCAGAAGTAAAAAAAGCCACCAAAAATAAAGAAAATGATTTTGTGGTTAATCTAAAACGCTCGGGGTTGTACGAGCTAAATATGAATGCGGAAGATTATGTAGAATTATCTAAACAAACCATTGACAAAGCTCCCGAAGGTGGTGTGGTTAATTTTATGTTAATGAAAAAGAAACGTTTACCCGTGAATTTTGCCTTTTTTGATATTTTTACCAATAAACCAATCAAAGCAACTTTTAGCGTTAGATTAGAAAAAGAACAGAAAACATTTTCATTCAAAGACCAATCGGATGGAATTGTAAAGGTGGCGGAACGTGAAGTTTTTACGGTGGAAACCTTCGCTGATGGCTATAAACCCAAGCAAAGCACGTTTAACATGGCGGATTTTGCCGTTGATAAAAAATATTCGTTTAATATTAGCCTAGAGAAAGCCTTATTCGTGTTGAATATCAAAGCTACAAATAAAACAACGAATGAAGCAATAGTCATTGGGGATTACAAAATCACCGATTTAACCACCAAAACTGTCAGAACAGATATTATTAAACTATCACCTGGCGAAGCTCAAGTGAGTTTAACGCCCGAGAATAAATATCATTTAGAAATTATTGCGGACGGTTTTGAGAAATTTGAACAAGAAATTTATAAACTTTCAAAGAATGAATTGATTTGCCCATTAACCCCAAAACCCTTGGAATCAGCCCTAGTGTTATCAGCTATCGATTCTACAAGTGGACGAATTTTAGAGGCTGTTTTCAAGGTAAGATCTTCAAAAACTGACCTGTTAGTACAAGGAAAAACCTCGGACAATTCGCCAGAATATAAATTACCTCTTATTGAAACGGATGATTTCAAATTAGAAACTTTTGTGAAAGGATATTATATCAAAAATGAAAATATAACCTATGCTAATTTAGGTAAGCCACAAAAACACCAAGTGATGATGTCTCGAAATTTTTCGGTCTTGAGTTTGAAGGCCTACGATGCCAATGACAATAGACCCATTCGAGAAGTATTTTTTAGCCTTATAGATGCAATGAACAATAAATCCGTTGCAGCCATGATTACTATGCCTAACGGTGAATGTAGTGCCGATTTAAAACCTGGAAGAGAATATATAATTAAAGCAAAATTGGAGGGATATCATGATTATGAAAGTCGATTCACCGCAAGTACCAACGACGTTAATAAGCCCATAAAGATGCGGTCACTGAGAAAATATAACCTTAATCTTTATGCAATTGATGCTCGAAAGAAGAATAAAATCTTGGCTAGTTTTAAAGTTTATGATCCCAATAAAGAATTAATTGCTAGTGGGAAAACCGATATTCTTCGTGAACAAATAGCGGTAATTTTGACGGAAAAAATAAATTATACCCTCGAAATCACGGCGCCAGGATACAAACCTTACGAAGGGAAAATCACTCCTGATAGTTCGATGAAAAATGCGCCAATTGTTTCTTGGTTAGTGAAAGATGATAGTAATTTCACTTTCAGAGTCTTGGATTTTCAGACTCGCAAAATCGTGGAAAAATGTACGGGAAGATTAACCGATGTAAAGTCAAGTAAGGAATTAATTTTGGTTAAAACTGGGGACGAATATTCTGCAGAATTAAGCCCCGTGGCAAGCTACATGCTTGAAATCGAATCGATTGGCTACACAAAATCCATTACTAGAATTGACCCCAATACGGATCGAAAACAGGATATTGCCCTCCTCAGAACCAAGGAGCCGGTGGTGACAACACAAGCTATTTCGACATCAAGCTCGGCCAGTCCAAAAGAAAAATCAAAGACTTCGGTAGAAAAAGGTTTTGAAAAAATTGAAAAAGGTAAAGCCATTATATTAAATAATGTTTACTTCGAGCAGAGTAGTTTTATTATGCAAAAAGAATCGTATCATGAACTAGATAAAATAGTTTCTACCTTAAAAGCTAATCCACAAACGAAAATAGAAATTGGCGGCCATACCGATAACATCGGCGACCAACGCTTGAACCTAGCCCTTTCAGAAAATCGTGCAAAGGTGATTCTAAATTATCTGGTAAGTAAAGGAATTGAGGAAAACCGTTTAGCATATAAAGGTTACGGAGGCTCAAAACCTGTTGCAACCAACGATAGTGAGGAGAACAAAAAGAAAAATAGGCGGGTTGAAATTGTAGGAATTCAATAAATTTAGAACAAATACTACTTTATTTTTCTTAAAGATATATCCAACTTGCAAGTTGTATTAAAATTAGTACATTCGACTGGCTCAAACACTATTTCACAATCAAACAATCCAAACAAATACAAATACCCATGAAAAAGAAAGTGACAATTTTATTCTTTTTAATTATCACCAGTTTTGCGGTTAATGCTCAATCAGATGCAAACAGGCGCCTGTATGAGCTACGAGTATATTATGCTTCAGAAGGAAAACTTCAAGATTTAATGAATCGTTTTCAAAACCATACTATAAATTACTTCAAACAGTACAACATGCGTTTAGAAGGTTTTTGGTTGCCTTTAGGAGAAAATAAAGAAAACAAATTGGTTTATCTTCTTTCGTACCCATCACGGGAGGCGAGAGATAAATCTTGGAAAGAATTTATGTCTGATATTGGGTGGGTTAGGGTAATGAAAAACTCGGCAATAAATGGTGAAATTGTGGCAAAGGTGGAAAGTAATTTATTAAAAACGACCGATTTCTCACCTAATAACCTGAAATCAGCGGGGAATAGAGTTTTTGAATTAAGAACGTATAAAACCACGCCAAACCATTTGCCTAATTTATTATCCCGCTTTAGAGATCACACCGTGAAAATATTTGAGAATTATGGCATGACAAATATTATTTATTGGACGCCAGCTGAGAAAGAACAAGGTTCGGAGGATTTATTGATTTACTTTTTGGCGCATAAAACCAAAGAAGATGGATTAGCTTCTTTCAAAGCGTTTGGAGCGAGTCCTGAATGGCAAACGGTCAAAAAAGCATCCGAAGAAAAAGCAGGTGGCCCACTCACTATTTCTGTTAAGTCCGAATATCTGGTTCCTGCTGATTTTTCACCCCTCAAATAAGGCTAAATGATGAATTACCCGAATATATTGTTCGAAATTCATCAATTATAATTCATAAAAAAAATGTCAAAAATTGCTCTCATTACTGGCGCTACTTCGGGAATCGGCAAAGCAACAGCCGAAGCCTTTGCAGATTTAGGGATTAATCTGATTCTTTGTGGAAGACGCCAAGACCGTCTTCAAGAAATTCAAGAAACCCTTTCTAAGAAGGTAAAAGTAAATATTCTGACTTTCGATGTAAGGAATCGGCAGGAAGTTGAAAAATCATTGAACACACTGCCAGAAGATTTACGAGCCATTGATATCTTAATCAATAACGCTGGAAATGCTCACGGATTAGCCCCAATTCAAGATGGAAATCCAGATGATTGGGATGCCATGATTGATGGAAATATAAAAGGTTTATTATATGTTTCAAAGGTAATTATGCCATGGATGATTGCGCACAAAAAAGGCCATATCGTTAACATTAGCTCAATTGCAGGGAAGTCAACTTACCCTAATGGAAATGTATATTGTGCCTCTAAATCAGCGGTTGAAGCCATTTCAGAGGGCATGCGTTTAGACTTAAATCCTCATAATATAAAAGTTACTAATATTGCTCCCGGTGCGGTTGAAACGGGATTTTCATTGGTAAGATTTAAAGGAGATGAGAAAAAAGCAGAAGCCGTTTATCATGGTTTTGTTCCATTAACTCCCCAAGACATTGCAGAAACAATTGCTTTTGTGGTCACTCGACCCGCCCACGTTGTTTTGGCAGACGTAACCTTGTTACCCATTGCCCAAGCATCAGCGACAGTGATTAGAAGAGATGTTTAAGTCATAGTGAACTTTTTGGTATAGGAAATCTAAAATCATGGTGCACTATCCGCATTAATTTTCATTTTTTATCAACTAAAATACCTATTTGTCAAAAAGTGGATTAAATAAACCAATCTTAACAGATATTTAATAGTAAAAAAGTATATATTTGTTTCAATTTTCATAGTTAAATAGGTTTAGAGGTTAAACAAATAAGGGCGGGGGTTTCTCCTGTCCTTATTTTCATTTTGAAGGTTTGGGGAAAATAGAGATCGCACTGTTTTGGTAGGGATTTAACTTGACTGCGGTTTTATTAAAACTTTAAGGAAAGCCGTTAATCATTTATTATTGAGCAATTATCAAAACGGAAAAATAAATAAACTGCCGTTCAATCACTTCGTTACCTTATTGTTTACATAATTTTCGTTGGTAAAAATTGTTGAGGCGTATTTATTGCCAGAAAAACATTAAGTGTTAAGGCCTCACACTTTGCGCCTCGAAAGAAGTACAAATCCTTTTCCCCAAACAAAGGTTTTTGGCTAAAGATTAGGTAGAAAACGAATATATTGTAGGCTTTTTACTACATGCCAATTTCTTTTAAAAATTCACTTACCTTTTTCATCATCTCCTTTTTGTAATAAATAGGGTCGGCGTGCCCAACATTGGGAACAAATTCAATTTGTATTTTTAAGTTTAGATTTTTATAGATACTCCACAGTTCGATGGATTGATTAATGGGAACTTGATTATCTTGTTCACCATGACAAATAAAAATGGGTGGGTCGGTGGCATCCGCTTGAAAAACAGGACTTGCCAGTTTTACCAAGTCGGTGACTTGCTCCAAAGGCTTGCCCAATAAAATTGCCAGAGCGGGCAAACGCACATTCAACCCGTGCGGCGTGGACTGATTGAGAATCGTCAGCAAATTAGTTGGCCCGTAAAAATTAAGACAGGCTTGTACAGAGGAGGATATTTCTGGATAATTTCCAAGATTTCCTTCGAGGGTTAGGTTATTATTTGTCGTAGCAACCAATGCTGCTAAATGTCCTCCTGAAGAAGAACCCCAAATAATTATTTTATCTGCTTTATAGCCGTATTTTTTGGCATTGGCCCTCAAAAAACGAATGGCAGCTTTTATATCCTGAACATTGGCCGGAAAAGGTTTTTCAGTACTGGCATGAAAATCTATACTTGCCAAGGCATAACCATAAGGCAACAAACCCAAAGGTGGGTTTTCTTTACTGCCCGAATGCCAAGCACCGCCGTGAATCCAAACGATTAAATTGGGTTCTTTTTGTTGGGTAGGTTTATAAATATCCAATAGCAATTGCTTGCTCCCATCCTCCGCATAAACAATGTTTTTGATTATTTCTGGTTCGTTTTGGGCAATTATATTAGTGATGTAACATGAGAAAATTGTGAGGAGGAGGATTGATTTCATATTCGTTTTTGGATAAATTAATTTGAATTTCAAGTTAACAAAAAAAGTCAAGTTTCTTGTGAGAACTTGACTTTTAGGAGGGGAATTTTATCGGTATTGCATAGATTAACTTTACCTTGCCTTTCAACTTTGTTACTTTATTCGTTCTTAACAACAGCAATAAACCTTTCCTTCTAAAAACTGTAAGCTAAACTGATATTCCACACAAAATCATCGCTTGGAATACTTGATTGCAATTTATTGTTGAGAATTGAAGAAACGGTTATTGGAAATCCTTGTTTTGCCAAAGTAAAATTTGACGTAAAATAAAGCCCATCACTATCGTTGGCTTTTAAGTAATAAATTTGAGGAGTTGCTCTCATAAAAAACTTATCCCCTAATTTGATACGTGAAAAATTGGTATTAATTCCCAGAAAATTTAACTGTTTCAGATCACTATTAAATCCACGGGAATGTAGGTAGTACAGGCCGATACTGGTGTTTTTGGAAATAAAATAATTTGGACTTAATTCTCCCACAAAGAAACGTGCAGCAGTGAAATATTCTTTCGCAATACCATTATTTATCACCTCATTTGTAGAAAACACAAACCCTGGGTGAAATCCTACCCCCATTTTAAATTTTGACTTTTCTATTAATTTATACCTTAACCAAAAAATGAAATACCAAGGCTTTGCATCTTCTAAGGCAAAAGCAAATTGGGGTTCAAAACTCAATCGTTTTCTCCGTAATGCTACATCAACAATAGTAGCAGGCTTACCCAAAGTGAAGGTAGGAACTAAGGATATGCCATTATTAGTCAAATTTATTGAACCCGAAACCAAAGTCCCTGTACTATCTTTAACTTGAGAAAAACAGGCTGAGGTGATGTGAAAAACGGCAAATAAAAGGAAAAATTTATTCATAGATTATGCGTGGTTGATTAATTGATAGTAATTAGTTGATTCTGTTCACTACCAACTAAATTTTATTAGTAAAGATTAATGTGAATAAACATCCTTGTATTCTTCGTCAGACACAGGTTTCAACCAAGTTACTTGCACATCATCTTTATAATTGGTAATGGCAATATGAACCATTTTATTAGAAGCGCTTGCTCCGTGCCAATGTTCCACATTTTCAGGAATATTTACTACATCACCCTTTTTTATAGGCTGTGCGGGTTTTCCTTTTTCCTGATAAAATCCGTTGCCATCAATCACCATCAGCACTTGTCCTTTCGGGTGAGTATGCCAAACAGTTCTTGCATGAGGTTCAAAAGTTACACAACCAGCCGAAAACTCGTGGTTTTTGTCTTTTGCAACTAATGGTGTTAAAAAAGCATTTCCGCTAAACCATTCATTTGGCAATTGTTGCCCTTTCGGGAATATTTCGTTCATTTCCATTTTATATTGTTTTAAAATCAAAAGGCTAACATCAAATTAAATACTTGTTTATAAAAAATCCCCCTTCTTAATGAAGTCATTTTTATGATAAAATTTCACATTAAATCGTGGTAGCATCAATTACATAACGATAACGAACTTCTTTTTTCACTACTTCTTCTTTACCATTTTTACTAACACATTTTTAGCAATATCCGCTTGTGGCTTCCCGATGTGCGTTTCTATAATTGGGAAAATCTGCATCAACTGGCTTTCTCTAAATCCAATATTCAACCCGACAGCCAAGTGAAATTGAAGTTGTGGCGCTAAACCTTCCATCGCTGAAAGTACCGTAATGGTTGCTAATTCACGCTGTTGATAAGTGAGTACATCTCGGCTGAATATATCCGCAAATAGATGTTCTTTCAAAAAAGTATCAATGATTGGTGTAAAGGCATTTGCCCCCGTTTTTGGGCCTTTTTCTTCCACGCCCGTGAGCATTTGTAGCATCTGTTTCCCAATTTCGTACTTGTTTACTTTATCAATAATAGGCGAAGCAATTTTGCCTTCCGCATCCGTTATGCCTCTCGCTTTTCTTTCTTCCGTGACACTCATAAAAGTATTTATGCCATTGAGACTTCGTGGAAAACCGCAATAAGCGTAGAGATGGACTAACAATTCTTTTATTTCGTTGACAGAGAGTCCAGCATCGAGCCCAATATTTAGTTGTGTTTTTAATATCGGTAAGTCACCAACGGCTGTTAATGTTGCAATACTAACGACACTTTGTTGTTGTGGATTCAAAGATTGATTTTCGATGGTATTATTTTGTGCATTCATGGTGTTGATGCTAATTATTAGCATGAATAATGGGAATCTTTTGAGATAATTGTTTATAGCATCCATAGCTTTAGCTTTTCCCCAATTCAAAGGTTATAGTCATATTTCCTGAACCTAAAGCATCAGCCAATTCCGCAGGATTATCAATTTGTCCGAGCTTTGTGTAGCGGTATGATGTTGAAAATGTTTTATAAAAAAGCACCAATGTATTAGACCCGTATAACATCAAATCCCCGTTTTTGATAATTCCAGGATTTGAAGCATTTGCCAGCAGACTAAAAGCTAAATCAAAATACTTTTCGTTTCCGTTCAACTCTACCATATTGATAGTCATTGGCAACTTTCTCTCAAATGCGGTTGCCGCTGGATTATTGTCGAGTGTAGCGGAAAAAAAATTGTTGCCGATTGTTATTTTTATTTTCATCATATTTGCCCTTAACGTGTCATAATCATTCCTTTTTTGCTCCACTTTATCATTTTCATTACAGGCAAATAATTGAACGAAGAGCAAACTCATTAAAAAAGTGAGATTAATTTTCATATTCGATAATTTATTATTTATAGAGAATGACATAACCTATTGGAATTGGAACTTCCCGAAAGTTTTAAACTTTCGGGATTTGAACCAAATTATTGAACTTTAATTCTGAAAAGTTATGTCGCAGTCTATAAATATGCTTGAGGAATTTTGCAGGAATACCACCCACTACGGTATTTGGCGGAACATCCGACGTAACCACCGCCCCTGCTGCCACTACGGAATTTTCGCCAATGGTAACACCTGGTAGAATGGTAGCTGCTGCACCAATCCATGCATTGCGTTTTATCATGATGGGCTGACAAATCAAAGATTTTCTGTCGTCAGGATTTAAGGGATGATTCTCTGTAATTAGGTTTACTTTCGGACCAATATAATACGTTATCCTCAAGGGTAATTCCACCCATATCAAGGAAAGTGCAGGCGTGATTGATAAATACATTTTTGCCTATGTCGATAAATCGCCCGAAGTTAGTATAAAATGGAATAAAAATAATTGTAGAAACATCTATTTCTGAACCGATTATTTCACTCAAATTTTTCCGTATTAACTCAATACTTCCCGAGGTATTCAGTAGCACATTCAGTTTTAAGGTACGGTCAACGACGGCTTGAATTTTTGAATATTGGGTATCGTCCAATCGAATAGGTTCACCCGAACGCATTTTGTCAAAGATGTCTAAATTCTTGGTATGTTGTTGTGCTGAATTATTCATTTTAATTAGTTTAATCATATACCACAAAGGTATTTTAGTCATCACGTATGTAGATAACGATTATCAAACTAATTATTAAGAAATTCAAACCTCCTGTATTCGTAATGATTTTGGGTTAGTTCCCGTGATTTTTTTGAAAAAATTGTTGAAGTAGGTAGGGTATTCAAAACCAAGGGCATAAGCAATATCGGAAATATTCCAATCTGTGTGCTGCAATAATGCTTTGGCTTCGCTGATAATTCTTTCAGCAATATGGACAGTAATTGGTTTGCCTGTAACTTCTTTTACCGCACGGTTCAGGTAGTTAGCGTGGACATTCAGTTTTTTTGCATAATCCTGTGCCGTCCTTAATTGAAGTGGGTTGTTGGTATCTTCAATCGGAAATTGTCTTTCTAAGAGTTCTAGAAATACGGAAGTAATTCTAGAAGAAGCATTTCTATGTTGGTCAAAATTTTCAGAAGGTTGCAATTTCAAAGCTTCGTGAATAATCAGATTGATATAGTTACGGATTAGGTCATCTTTGTACACATAATCCGTATGTTGTTCATCAATCATCTTTTGAAAAAGGGTGCTTAAAAATACCCGTTGTTGCTCTGTAATTTTCAAAATAGGTGTGCCTCCAATCTTAAATAAGGGAGAATGTTGCAGACTTTCAGAACGGTCAGATTTTAAAAATTCTTCTGAAAACAAGCAGGTATAACCCACATAGCTTGTTGAGATTGTCTCCCAAGAATAAGGGATATGGGGATTGCCAAAAAACAAAACTGTTCCTTCTGCATCAAAACTTTTGTCGGCATAATGAATGATGCTTTTTCCTGTTGTCAAACAAATTTTGTAAAAGTCTTTTCTGCTATAAATCCGTGTGGCATTACTATCACTTTCTATTTGGAAAACATTAAATCCTTTTAGTTTCAGTTCATTATTGAATGGTGAAACAGAGCGTACATTCTTATTTTGCATACTTCAAAGTTAAGAAATTCAAACTTTAAAATAGTTGAATACAAATATTTTATTACTGAAAACGTAACCCACAATAGTATATATAAATGCTCAAATTATATTCCTAAAAAGGAGCAAATTCCCACTACTTTTTCACCACCAATCGCTGCCCCACACTTACCGAAAAATTCTTGATATTATTCCATCTCACAATCTCATCCACCGAAACGCCATAAATTTTCGAAAGTCTAAAAACGGTCTCTCCTGCTTGCAACGTATGATACTGGGCACTCATATTCGAAAAAACTGATAGATTATTATTCGTTTTCGTTGGTATGGATTCTGAGGAAAAAATGGTTGCTTGTTTTATGTTGCCTCCAAGTATAACCAATTCTTGATCAATTTCAACTGTATTTGTCGCTAAATTATTCCACTGTTTAATGTTTTCAACGCTTACGTTATAGATTTTAGAAACCCTATAAATTGTTTCACCCGCTTGAATCGTATGAATAATTTTATAGTTCGGTTTTACACTCGCAGAGGCGGGTGTGAAAGACTTATTTATAGCTTGTGTTGTAGGTAAAGGTTGATAATCCGTTGGCGAGATAGGGATGTTTACAGCTGGATTAGTCTTAGTTAGGATCTCAGGGGATTTTGGAATAGTGGTTAAGGATGTTGCACCGTTATCAGCGGGAAGCGTGATTACCTCTCTAACACTGTTGGTGACGGTATTAATGTTGATTGGTGGCTTATTTTCAGCGGGATAAGTATAAATTGCAGACACAACTTCCCCCTCTTTCAAGGCTCCAGTGATTGGCGAACCATTAGACTGATAAACTTTCAAACTCTGCCCAATTCTCAAAGGGCTCTCTGAATAGACATCGTTCAAATCGTACAATTCGTCGATCGACATATTATACATTCTTGAAATACTATAAAAAGTTTGTTTCGGTTCTACCGTATGATTTTTGACAATTCTATTATTTGATTTGCCAGCATTTGACCATGCACTCGTTACCACCGAGGGGACGTAAACCGAGGATGAAATGGGGGTTGTAGCTGGTTGCGTTGCGTTTGTTGCTTGGTTAGATATGATAGGTGCTGGTGATGTGATTGTGTTTACAATCACTGACTTGAACAAAGATGAGGCCTTATTTTGGTCAGGCTTTATTCCAAAATCCTCTGCTTCAGGCTGTACATTTTGGGGTAAAATTCGTGGTTTTATAATTTGCCGTGGCTTTTCATTGGTTTGTTGAGGCGTCGGGTTGATGACGGATACATTTTCATTACTGGGATTTTTTTTATCTTCGGGCGATTGGACATACTCAACACTTTGCCCTTCTGGGCGAGTTTCAATCAACCATAACAAGCGTCCTTTGGGCAACCTTTGCACTTGGGCTATACGGTTTTTTGCCATCAAATCTTCCAGTTGCATGCCATACATTTGGGAAATTTTCCAGAGCGTTTCGTAGCCCAAGACAGTATGAAAAGCTACCATTGCATGTCGATCTTTTTTTTTCAAATAATATACCTCATTCGGTATAATTCGGTCACCTTCGTCAAGATCATTAAATTTTAAAAAACGATTTAGGTTAATTCCAGCCCTTTCAGCAATACTTTCTGGTGTATCTCCTTGTTTTGCAAGGATCCCTTTTTTACCATTAATTTCATAAAAAACAGGTTCATTTGGAGTAGGAATCGTTGTTATCTTAACCAAAACAGGAAAGCCGATATCTTGATTTATTGAAATTTGTTCTTCCGAGAATTTCTTTTGATTATTTTTAATTTTCAAATCTAAATACTGTTGATTGTTGACCGGCAAATAAACAGTGTAATCTTTATCATCGGGAATCGTAGAAGACTTTAACCAAGCATTATTAATAATCACATCAGACACCTGCACATCTAATTCTTGAGCAATATCTATCAAGTTTTTCCCACGACTATTACTATATTCAAAAAGATAAATGGGATTGGCAACATTTTTAGTTTGATTATACTGTTTTTCCAAGAAATGGCGGTAGGCCAAAAAACGCAATACGTACCAGTCAGTGCTTGAGTTAACGGTTATTTCATTTTTATAGGCCCAGTCGTTATCCATCATTCTTCGAACTGCTCCCAAACCTAACCGATAAGATAGCAAAGTTGACATCCAGTTTTTCAAAATCAAATTACTCCTTGATAAATAAATGGCCGCCCCTTTTGTGGCGGCTCCAATATGCTTCCTTTCATCGACTACCCCATCAACCCGCATTCCTACTTCTTGGGCTGTTTCCCGTTTAAATTGCCAGTATCCTACGGCATTTGAGGTCGAAACTGCTTCAGGATTAAAGGCGCTTTCTTGAACACAGAGGTATTTGAATTCATCAGGAATACCTTCTTCTGCCAAAATTTTTTCAATAATGGGAAAATAAAGATTCATTTTTGCTACGAGCGAGCCAAGATATTTCTGATTTGCGTTCAGGTTATCAATTTCTCGTTCGATTATTGTACGTGCATCATTATCAATCTTAACCTGAACAGAGCCCACGTACAAACTAAGAGGAAGATCCTGTGCGGAGATATCAGCGCAGGACAGTGTTGCCATCAATAACAGTAAAAAATACTTTTTCATTAATAAGAAATATTTAATGGGTAAATAGGAAGAGTCACACAGTAAGTCTAAAAGTGCAATCACGGTGATTACTTCACTTTAATGTAAAGTTCTTCTATTTATCTTTAAACGGTTGTTTTTGACCTTTTTAATCTTTTCCTTTTAACTGAATCTATAGTGGCTTTGCTATATTTTGATGTATTTTAAAGCAAAAGTAAAGAAAAAAACATATAAAATTTACCCCGTATAAACATTACTGTAGCTTAGACTTTTTTAAGCTTAATCAATAAAAATGCCAAGACGTTAAAAACCATAAGATTTAACGTAATTTTGTGATCAATATTCTCAAAAATGAGTTTATAGTATTCAAAAGAACCCTTAAACTAAAGGTAGAAACAAACGTTTCTAGATTAAGCAACGAAATGATTTTAATTGAAAATACGGTAATCAGTGAAGATATTATTGATAAATTTTTTGTGTGCGACCTCATCAAATGTAAGGGTGCGTGTTGCGTTGAAGGAGATTTGGGTGCTCCTTTGGACCAAGAAGAATTGCCAATCATGGAGCATATATATAAAGATGTTAAGCCATATCTTTCAGAAAAAGGGATTCAATCCATTGAAAAAGAAGGAGTTTATGTAAAAGATTGGGAAGGTGATTTTTCGACGCCGGTCATTGAAGGTCGTGAATGCGCTTATGCCATTTATGACGATAGAAATATCTTAAAATGTGGTATAGAACAAGCCTATTTTGACGGTAAAATCTCTTGGCGTAAACCTATTTCATGCCATTTATATCCCATAAGAATTACCAAATATGAACATTATGACGCTCTCAACTACGAGCGTTGGCACATTTGCTCTGACGCTTGCACCCACGGTGCGGCATTGGGCGTGGAAGTCTATAAATTTTTAAAGGAGCCGCTCATCCGCAAGTATGGAGAAGCTTGGTATCAAGAATTATTAGAAGAAGTCAAAGATAGAACTTAAAATTATCATGAAAGAAT
>Ga0114959_10000985_pt1 | contig 26042 bp, 25 predicted proteins | sample C_130625_EF_Meta_FD_87317 | JGI IMG/M metagenome (GOLD analysis project Ga0114959, IMG submission 87317) | Freshwater microbial communities from Lake Croche, Canada to study carbon cycling - C_130625_EF_MetaG | ecosystem: Environmental > Aquatic > Freshwater > Lake | place: Lake Croche, Canada... | reverse complement strand
GGTTATCGAAAACACAGATATTTTGTGTTCTCAATAACAGTATTTTTGATAAAAAATTGAATAACTTTTTTATCAAATTAAAACCAGTATAAATTCTCCCCAGCACTATACCACTTTACCCAAAGATGTCAACTTCTTCTTACGTTCACTTGCCTGCCTATGGCGGCAGCATCCGTATCGTGACCCTCCCCCTGGGTTATGAGACTGCAAACAAGGTGAAGCAGCTAGTTGAGGAGGAGCTTGAGATTGGACAAGTGCTTTCCGTTCGCATCCAGGGACGCAAGACGCCTCAAGGCGTCCAATATTCTACGGCATTCATCGACTTCAAGTCCTGGGCTCTAAACAATGACCTCATCGGGGCCATTGAGGACTCCACCTACGATGAGCACGACCTGCCCCTTATTGACCTGAACAAGGCTAAGACCATTTGTGTCCGCGAGGGCTCCTATAAGTGGGCCAATGGCCGAGTCATGGAGCACCTTGCTATTCGCCCGGTCGACTACGGGATGGGTGGTGCGATTCCTTCCAACAATGAATCCGTCTCGACCGGAGGTCCCTTGCCTGTTCAACACGGCATGTTCTCCTACGGCAATGCCCTTGACACTCCTTTGACAAGCAATGTTGTCCCTGGTGAAGGGGTGCAGTTGGACTGCGTGGGCACGTCTTGGAACAGCATCTACATTCCGGTCTTTCCGAAGAACTTGGCTCTGGATATGAGCGATGGCACCTACCAGTCTGTTCAACCCGCAGACATCCAGAATTTCTGCGAGAAGCACTTGCAGCTGGGCAGAGTGAGCCGCGTGGACTTCATTTCACGCTCTGGTCCCGATCAGCCTGCTGTCCAAGGTGCCTTTGTTCATTTTGAACACTGGAACAACAATGGTCCCTCGACAGATGTTCGCATCGGTCTCAATCACCACGAGAGTATTCGTGTTCACGGAGGATTTTTGCCACAGTATCCGTGCGGCCCTTTGAAGTTTGTCACCATCCAGAATGGCAAGGTAGAGCCAGCATATTTGGTCTTCAAGATAAACCACAAGCCGCTCCCTCAAGCAGATACAAGCCTGAACACGGCCCAACTGGTCGCGGCCAACAAGTATTTGGAGGAGCAGATTGCCGAGAAGGATGCTCTCATCGGTGGACTCATGGCGGCACTTGAAGTAAGCAAAACTGCTGCCATTGCCAATGGCCAACTCATCGCTGACAACAAGTTTTTGCAGGAGCTGATTGCAGACAAGGATTCTCACATCGAGATGCTCACATCGAGGGACTCTTCTGCTGCTGATGCTTTGGGAGTGGATGGTCTTGGGCCGATGCAGGTATCGGAGCTGGCTTAGTTTTAGTTTTTAGGATAGATAGTTTAGTTTTATAATATAGTAAATATAAAAAAAGGGAAACCTTTTTTTATGTTGACCAGCCACTTTTCATATATTGTAAAAAATTACTGGCATTTTCTCTATAAAGTGAAATCCAAATAGAACAGTTTCCAGTAGATCCGCAAATAACATATTTACATTTTGACATGATAATAGTGATAGCAAGATAATATTTGGAAAAATAATGATTTTTGTCCGCAAAGACGCTGTCTACGGAATCTTTTCGTTTATTCATATGTCGAATTTCGTCATTAAAACAAAAAGAATTTGATGGAAAGGTTTGTTGCATTTTTTCTATAAATTCGGTTTCATCACTTTGAATTAAGAATTGAATTCCAGTATTTTCACGAAGGATATCGTTCGCTCTTTGTATAATATCTTCATAGTCACAAAGGGGAGACTCAATTATCTTATCATTTCCACGATAAAACAATACGCAAATGTTATTATAATCAATTATTTTGTATTTGTTCTCGATTTCTACTATTTTTTCTTGTATTGGAATTGATGGCGTAAAATATTTTTTTACAAAAGGACAAATGTTTTTATGATCCAACGTTTTGTAATCATTATATTGATAATTTTCATCATAATCAACAATTATATCAGATGTTATTTGAATATTGGATTCGTGATAATGCGTAAAATAATCAAATGTGATATCGTCGTCATTACCAGATTCCTTATATTTTAAATAGGATTGTGAAGAGTCAACTGTTTCTGGCAATGTAAAATTATTATTGTTGAAATATTGAATAATTTGATGAAGTCTTACCGAGCTATTAGAAAAAAACCCGTGATCATGAATAACTTTTAACATTTTTGCGTATAAGTTTCCGTGTTATATAATAGGTATTCATATAATATGAAAAATGTCATTTTTAGAATTCGTGAACAGACATGCGTAGCGTTTGTAACATCTTTACATTGTCGATTTTTTTACAATGACGATTAAACCAGGTCTCCAGCAATTTTATACTTTGTAAATATTCCTGCCGTTGATAATGTTCTCGAATAAAACCACAATAATCAATCAAATTTTTATCAAAATGACTAAATTGTAGAGAACCTTGATTATGTATCGCACACCAGTGAATATAATCACCTACGAAAAACATCATCATTGATTTTAATACAAAATAAGCAAATATCGGTGTTTTTTCTTTATATTTGTAGAGCCTCGCATGTTGAGCTTGAGGTGTCGTAGAATATAAATCTTCATACCCTAATCCAAAATTACGGAGAACCTTGACACATTGAAACAAAGAAAATTCCTGTTCTTTTTTAAGCATTTTTTTGGTTTTTTTTATTAATTCATCAATGGTTCTCGTTTTAGTTGACAAAAAACTGATAAACATGACGTTCATTATTTCAGCCCACATTTCACAATACGATTCAAAGAAACATTTTTCTGTGGTCTTAATCGGGAAAATGGATAATATACATTTGTTTATTTGGGAATTATCCATTCCTGAAAAATCTAATCCCATGTTATGAAATGTTTCGTGAATGAGAACCTTAAACCACTCTTCTTCTCTATAAATATGTATTTCAGATACTGTACTACAAGTCGTTGTGAAACCGCTATTTGCATGCTCTTGTTTTATGTGTTCATGAAGACTCGGTAATGTCTTTTTTAATTCTGTTAAATACAAATAAATATTTAATCTTCGAGAACATTGCGTAGATGCATAATGCGTGGATACGTATAACCACATAAATATGCGTTTTAATGAATCATTACAATATCTGGTATTATTTTGCGTGGTTTTTTCAAAAATAATAGATACTTGTATCTCCCGGGTTCCCATTTTGAATGTAAATATGCATCCAAATTTGGCTATTTTCTCAATTTCCGACCTGGCCATTTCAGGTGAATAATGATAATCTACTCCTCTGGGAATTTTCGTATGTTCAAAGTTTATCCATTTTTCTTGTATAACTGCTTTCTCAAATTCATCTTCAGCTTCCTTCATTTTGTGAAAAATGGTTGCTAGCATTGGAGTAGCTTCATGAGAAAAATGAATGTGAGGTGTATGTGATAATTTTGAAGAAACCGTACTGTCTAAAAAATGAATTATTTGTTTTGATATTTCTTTCATCTAGCATATACGGATAAAATAATGCGTAGCTTCAAAAAATTGAACTCTCCGTAAACGTCTTAGTGGCTACTATAAAACGAACAGATTAACAAAATGGGTATAAAAAATTTGAACCGGTTCCTCAGGGACAATTGCAGTAAAAGGTCTATTCGTAAGGTTCATCTTAAACAATTCGCTAATAAAATAGTGGTTATTGACACGAGTATTTATTTGTATAAATTTATGAGTGAGGGGGCACTCATGGAAAATATGTATTTATTTATATCTATCTTAAAATCCTATTATATTACGCCCATTTTCATATTTGATGGAAAACCACCCCCCGAAAAAAAGGAATTGCTTAATAAACGCCGCATGGAAAAAAAGGATGCTGAAATAAAGTATAAAAATATAGAATCCGCCTTAGAAAAAGTATCTGTTGATGAAAAAAAGGAAATGCTTATGGAAATGGACCTGTTAAAACGCCAGTTTATTCGAATTAATCAAGATGATATACGAAATGTAAAGGAATTATTAGATGCATATGGTATATCTTATTATGAATCTCCATCAGAGGCAGATGCGGTGTGTGCTTATCTTACTAAAATAGGTAAGGTATGGGCTTGTTTAAGTGATGATATGGATATGTTTTTATACGGATGTCCGCGTGTTATTCGCCATTTGAGTTTGATGAATCATACCGTTGTTTTATATGATACAAAGGCCATTTTAAAAGACTTGCAAATGACAGAGCGACAATTTTGCGAAATAATGGTGCTTTCTGGTACTGATTATAATTTACATTCGAATACCTGCCTTTATGAAACCATGCGATGGTATCAGGAATATAGAAAATATCTTGATAATTACAAAAATAAAAACGAAAATGACGTAGATGGGAATGCGAAACCCCAGTTGGAATTTTATGTATGGTTAGTAAAAAATACAAAATATATTAACGATTACTTGCGGTTATTAAAAACATATCAGATGTTTCAAATGAATAATAACATTCATTTGAACTCTTGGCAAGACGTTCAGTTTGATAAAAAATCCGAAGATATTGCTTCTTTAAAAAACATTATGAAGGAACATGGGTTTGTGTTTACACGATAATTTATTCGTTTATCTCGATAAATGATTTTTACATCTTTTTTTTTTTTTTTTTTACAATTCGGTTCAAATGAAAAAGATTTATTTTTATTTTAGGTTTTTTTTTTTTTATTTTTTAAAGTAATTCTTGCATTTTTTTTTTTGATTGTTTTTTTTTTTATATTTTTTTTTTTTTATTTACATTTCTGTTCAAATGAAAACGACTTAATGTTAATGTATTGTATTTTTCTTTTAGTTTTTCAAGTAAATCCTGCATTGTTATATTTGACCGTTTATTATATTATAATTATAAAATTTTTATTATATTAAAAATAAGTATTCCATTTATTTAAAATATCTATATCTTTTTGTGTAATAACATTATTAACTAATAAATTAGTATATATTAAAAATAACAATTCTTTTACAGAAGTTATATTTCCTATATCATTTTCAATAAAATTTAATATTTTTTCATTATGTATATACATCTCATATTCACTTTTAAAATCACTCATTAAATCATGTTGGTTTCTAATTTGTGTTACATTTGGGGATGAATACATCATATAATTATTTGTTTTTTTTAAAATAATATTACTAATTATTCCTCGTAAAATATCACAATAACGAAATGATACAGAGCAAGGTATTAATAAACATATAAATAACTCAGGATTTAACCAAAATGTATTTTGACTATTAAAAACACACACATTTGTATTGTTTATTAATACACATTTATTTTTATCCCACGTAATACTATCTTGATGGTTGCATATAATTCTAAAAAGAGCATCTACATCAGGGTCATTCTCAACTAATCCATTTATGATAGATGGTATTTTATCTGTATATTGAATTAAATAATTAGGATTATTTTTTAATAAACTTAGGGGAAATCCACGAGGCCAAATGTAGGCGTTATTTGTAAAATATTTAAATATATTAATCCATACATTATTTTGTTCTGTTATCATTTGAATATTATTGTATTGTAAAATATTATCAAAATTATCATAAGGTATGTTATCATCATCCGTTTCATAAATTATTTTATATCTCTTTTTAATAGCATATAGATAACCTATATTTTTTCTACAATAATGATTATAAGGTAATAATTCACTTAATTCCGGAAATAATTTTTTTTGCGATGGAATATCTAAATAAATACAATTTAAATTTTTATAATCATCAGGCGTTTTGTCATCTCCTACAATAATAACATCATATTCTGTATTATTTATATGTTTCAAAATAGTTTTAGTAGGTTTATTAATAGTAGTTATAATAACACATTTCTCTTTACAGAAAATATCTTTTAACCATTCTTTACTATTTGGATTTTGATTCATTTTGATTGGATGTAAAATGAAATTATGATTATGATTACATGAATTATAAATGTACTCTTTGTTTAATAGTTTTTCTCTATTAAGCCATAATATGTCATTAGTAAAATTTTGATATTGTGAATTATCAATCTCTATATTATTGATTATTGATGGTATAGCAATTTCTAAAAATACTTTATAAGTAGAAAACAATTCAAATAAATGAAATATCTTATCAGTTAAATATTTTTTTGGTAAATAAAACCAATCCGCAAATCCACCAGTGAATTTGTCAATATTATATTTTTTAAATTCACTATCATTTATTAAGTTGTTTATAGCATTTTTACCAAATTCTGCATCCCAATGCCAAGTAAAATGATTATTAATGTTATCTAATTTAAACCAAGTGTAATCGGTTGATATACCACTGTTTATAAGGTTCATATCATCATTTACAATATTAGGTTTATAATAAATAATTTTTTCAGAATCAAATAAATTTAAAATATTTACATTAATAATATTATCATCCATTGTATAGAAAAGACCATCACTATCATCTAGAATTGATTTATAATTTTTATAAAAATGATTAAAAATATTATGTGCAAAATTCCCTCTATTTATTTCAATAAAATTTACTTCATCATCTTGAATTATAGGGTAATCTGAATAAAAAATTATTTTTTTAAAATGCTTTTCATATATGTTTTTAATTACATTTTTATTACAAACGCAATGTGAATAATTAAATACTACAATTAAAATAGTGTTTTCAAATTTATAAATCATAATATTATATTATATTATATTTTTTTTTGATATATTATAATCGGCGTTTTTAAATATGCAAAGGTGTAATAAAAAAATTGAATTATAAATGATCAGTAACATTGTCTAAAAAAGATGTCACACAAATCTTTACCTATAGATATAGTGATAAATATATTGCGTTTTGTAGGCAGGGTTAGGATTAGTAATGGAGAAATAATAACTTTAATTGATAAAAATAAATACAAAGACGTTATTTATTTCTTACGTAATAAACCATTGCCCAATTTCAGAGCTTTTACTTATGGTTTGAGAGAGAAATCATATTCTGTTGATTTATCTCACGAGATATATTTACAATATAAATATAAATTTAATTTAAACAATGAAATAGAAGGAATGGTGATATCTTTATGGAAAAAGTTTCAATTTCTAAACAAAGTAATTTTGTAAATAAATCGGCATTATTATTAGAATTTTTTTTGTAAATTTTAAGAATTTATATTAGTGTCGATAAATAACATCCACGATAATCTTCAATCCCGGTATGGGTTAAATTGATGCTGATATCAGCCCAGATATCTCCGCCCATTTTGGTCCATCTATGACAAAATAACCAATCTTCAGAAAAATAATGACCATCTTCTACCCCGCAGTCAAATAGTGCAAACGCAAATTCGTTCTCTTCGGGTTTTAAAAAACTTACATCATCTCTATATTTTGTAGAAGGAAATGCCTCTGACATTTTTTCTATGACAGTTCGCTCAATCATCATAAATCCAGTAGCAATATGTTTTACTTTGGTCAGATTTTTTTCAATACTGAGCGTATTAGACAAATAATTTACGTTGTATTTTAATAGATTATGCTGTACCATGGATTCGTCCGTTATCAATCCGTTGAACTGAGACGCGGCTTTTCGCTCAATTAGTGATTTTATTACGTTTTCATTGTCTGGATTTTTTTTATCTGTTATTATATTTTGCCAATTATAATGCTTCAAGGGATAAATACCACCAATTATCGGTTTATTTGAAATCATTAGCTTTAAAATGTCTAGTGGATCCCAAGAAATATCATTGTCAATAAAAATAATATGCGTCATATTTGGGTCACTCATGGCACGTGCAACTAAATTGTTGCGTGCTCTCGAAACTAAACTATCATTCCGACAAAATTCGATCTTTAATTTTATTCCATAACTACGACATATTTCGACTGTGGCCATTAAACAATCAACGTAATTTACGTAGCATAAACTAGCAAAACACGGTGTCAATAAATAAATATATGGGCTATTTTCTTTTACGTACGTACGAATTCTTTCGTCGATGGGTACATTTTTATTTACCACGGCAGTTTCAAAAGAAGACATGTATGGTTCTATTATGTATTATTTCTTGGACTAATGTTTATATGGTTTATTGTCGGTTTTGTTTTTTTGTCTGAGGAAAAGTTTTTGAATATTTTATCTAGTAAAAATAAAATATTTATTTGGATTTTTGTTTCGACTTTTGTTTGGATTTTTATTTTCGTTTTCGTTTTCGTTTTCGTTTTCGTTTTTTGTTTCAACGTTGGGTTTTATTTTTATACTACATAACAAATTATTTTACAAATAAACCCATTTAAGCAGTGGCAGCCTCAACAACAACGTCACCAGCCTTCATGAAGTGGTGCTTCATGTAACGCTGGAGGTTGAAGTAGGTAAGCTCATCCTCCTTGTTTACCTTGAGAAGCTTGGTGAGCTTCTCATCGGGATGGATGCGGCGGCCATTCTGCTTATCCTGGAGACCATTAGCCTGGATGTAGCTGTTAATCTCCTTGCTCACATCCGTGCGGGCCATCTCAGTGCCAACCGTCTTGCCAAGGAACTGGGCAAGCTCATCGCTAATGCGGGTGGGCTTGACAAATCCAGAGGGCTTGCGGTTAACATTGTTACGACGCTTCTTGGAAGAAGCCTTCTGGGCATTCTTCATCTCGCGGGTAACGGCCTTCTCAAGAGTCTTGAAATCATTCTTGACCGTGGAGAAAAGACCAACAAGCTGCTGGAGCTTGGCATTGAACTCAGTAAGCTTGAGGGAGACAGACGAGGCCTCTACCGCGGTGCTTACAGAAGCGGCGGCCTCAGTGGCACTGCCCGCGACAGGAGCAGGGGTGAGCTCATTGGTAGGGGCAGGGGCAGCAGCCTCAGCCTTCTTGGCCCTAGGCTTCTTAGCCTCAGGGGCAGCGGCGGCAGCCACGACGGGCTTGGACTCAGTGACAGTGGGTACGGGGGTAGCAGATGCGGACTTAGACGTTCTAACCATGGTGGCTATTATATTATACTATCACGAATCGTTTTTAAGTTGTTTTTTACCAATATATATATTTAATAATATGTACACTCGATATCTCCTAAGGATTTTTTCTTTCTTTTAATTTTTTGGATTTTTTGAAAGCTCCATATTGTTTTTTCTCAAATAATAATTTTTATTAGTAAAATTATTATTAATAAGCTACGGATTCGTATAACCAAGGCATTGCTTGTCTTGCATTATCAGAAACCATGGTTAGTCCTGATAAGGCGTGAAATGTTCCTATTTTTCGGTGATCTTCATCTATGCCTTGATATACCATGTTCTCAAAAACCGTTACACATGCATTTTGTATTTGATTAAATGTTAAATCGTTATGATAAATAACCCGAGGAAAAATTCCATCAAACGGAGACATGTATGGACATATTCGGAGTTTTACTTCACGAGACAAATTACTTCGGTAATTCCAAATTTCATATAAAATGCGGTATAATCGAATATATTGTCTAACGTCCAGACTACTCATCCAAACACTTTGTGTATAATTTCCCAAGGAGTCGATTTCCATAAATAATTCATTGATTCTATCGTTCATTGGTTTGGCTCTTATTGTGACGAGTCTATCGAGAACCTGATTTGTGTTTACGGGTTGGCTAACTACTTGGTGGCCAATTATATCATTATTACGCACCACGGGCGTTCTCACATTTCTACGCTGTAAATACGTTTGTTGAATTAATGCTTCGTTTTCTTCCCTAAATTCTGGATAAATTATGCAGGATAATCCAAATAATATTTTTATATTTTCTATGATCTGACCATTTAGTTTTTCGCGATTATATGGGTTCTCAATTTTACTTTTACCTTTTAATACTTGCATTAGCGATACTACGTTAAATCCGTACATAAAATCCTTGGCGTCTTTATAACTATAAAAACATTCATGCGGAATCTCGCGAATAGGCTCCATTGTTACAAAATCGGTGTCATTTATGCATAACTTTCTATTTGATAGTGCTGGTCCTCTAAGTTTAATGGAGAATCGAACTATCCATCCGCGAAACCTACGCTGAATCGTGATAGCCGTTTTCGTATTTTTGAAAAAGGTTTCTAGTCTTTCTATCAATAACTCCTTTTTCCCAGATACCGGAAGACGTATATTTTTTACGGCACTTTTTAATTCAGGTAATTTATAAGACGATAAGATAATTTCATTGTCGATATAATTTTTGTAATTAATTGCCTTTTTATCGATAGGATTCTTTTTTTTTATGTTTCGAGAACCTTTTTTATGTATGGTTTCCTTTATTTTTTCAATTGGTACAAATTCGTTTGAAATTATGTTGTGTTCACAAATTTCATTTATTAAATTATCTTGCATTTTTATTTTTTGCGAAATCCTTTTATACATTGCGTAGACAAAATAATTTTATAATATTTTCGTGAAAAACACTTTATATAGTTTTACTCTAACTATAGACCATTTTAGAAAATGAGGAGAACACGTTTTCATTTTTAAATAAAAAAAACGTGATAATTAGCCAATTCGTTACCATAATTCGTAAGCTGCCAAATTAAATTATTTAAAAAATTGAATTAAAGAATTGCCGTGATATATATTATCACAGTTACCCCCGCTCAGTTATATCATGTCGAAGCCTGCTACTCCCGTTGTTCTCCCCGTTGGTGATTGGGTTCCTTCCAGCATTCGGTATATGCAGCCCAAGGTCAATGACCGTGGCGGAAAGTCTATCAATATCATTAGCACCCAGACCAATCGTTCGCTCCATATTGCCACGCCGCTCATGATGACGTGGGGTATTGCGGATTATGTAGATGAGAAGACCGGCGAGTCTGATGGTAAGTTCAGCATTTCCCTCAATTTTCCCAGCGATGATTATGCGACTCCCGCCACCACTGATTTCCTCAAGAAGATGAAGGATTTCGAGAATCAGATTCTGGATGATGCTGTGAAGAACAGTGAGGCCTGGTTTGGCGAGGAGATGTCCCGTGATGTAGTCAAGCACACCTTCTTCCCTTTCCTCAAGTTTCCCAAGGATAAGGTTACCAAGAAGACAGATTTTACCAAGGCCCCTTCTATCCGACCTAAGGTGCCCAATTATGACAATCGTTGGGCCGTCGAGATTTACGATACTGAGAGCAAGCGTCTCTTCCCTTCAGATAACCCGGTTCATACTCCGATGGATTATGTACCAAAGAAGAGCAACATTGCGTCGGTCATTCAGTGTAGTGGACTCTGGTTTGGTGGTAAGGGATGGGGACTCACTTGGAAGTTTGTCCAGGGTGTTGTGAAGCCCTCGTCTGAGTCTCAGACTGTGTTCGGCCGTTGCCATATTCAGCTTTCGAATGATGAGCTTAAGACTCTTGATAAGCAGCCTGCTCAGCCTTCGGGAGATGAGGACGATGATAGTGAAGTCCCTTCGGCAGCCGCAGTTTCTACTGAGGTTGAGGATTCCGATCAGGAGGCTGAGGCTGAGGTAGAGCCTGAGCCCATTGTAGCTGGGCCCGTCAAGAAGGTAGTGAAGAAGGCAGTCGAGGCTGAACCTGAGGTAGCGGAGCCCGAGCCTGCAAAGAAGAAGGTTGTTAAGAAGAAGGTGGTTGCTTAAAATGTGGCCTGGTAGAATCGTGTAGTTAGTTTGTCTTTGTTATGTATTCTAAATAAAAACCCTTTTTTTATGCGGATTATTCAAAAACTTTTATGTTGCAAATATAGATACAAAAATGAAATTTGTAAATAATATATGGATATTTGTTAATATTGCAATTATTATGAGATTTGGCGTCAAGTCTTTTTTTGATACTTTGCATTATTGTAAAACAAATTTAGTAACAAAACCGCCCAAATTATATATGATTTCTCCTCAACAAAACAGCTTACAAAATAAAAAGATATTATCTATCTCACCCGGTGGTTATAAAGGATTCTATGTTCTCGGAATATGTAAATATATCAAGGAGAATTATTGCTTACGAGATTATGTTTTCTCTGGTGCCTCAGCTGGAGCATGGAACTCTTTGATGCTGTGTTCACGTATAGATATCCAACAAATTCAAAATAAAATTCTTGATAAGTCCTTTTCTAAAATAAATTCCATACACGAAATGGAGAACCAAATCAAAGATAAATTTTTGGATAATTACAAAACGCGGGACTTTGACCTATCGCGGCTTTATGTTGGCGTAACTACTCTGCATAATTGTAAATCAAATATTATTATTTATAATGGTTTTGAGAACCTTGAAGATGCACTTAATTGTTGTATTGCAAGTTCTCATATTCCTTTTTTGACAGGTGGATTGACGAATGTTTATAGGAAAACACTTTCGTTTGATGGCGGATTTAGTCCATATCCTTATTTAAATACGAGTGAAACTGCACTCCATATTTATCCAAATATATGGAATCACTTTTCTACAAATAAATCTATTTTCAATTTGTCTGATTATACAACTTTGCTATCAAAAAGCAAATTTCCTTTTGAAGAAATGATCGAAAATGGGTATCTGGATACGAAAAAAAACGCCAAACAATTAGATATTATTTTCAAAAAATAATTAAAGAAAGTAATCGTTGTTCTACTAATGATTCCCAAAGTTATCGTGCAAACCAGTCGGCATGGTATACCCGAATATGTAGTCGAAATGATTAAAGAAAAATCGCCAGGCTGGACCTATCTTCATTTTTCGGATGAACAAATTATTGATTTTTTTCGAGAACATCCCATCGCGGAATTCCCTAATGTGATTCAGAAATTCTTCTCCTATAGTTACGGTGAGCATCGTGCTGACCTTTTTCGTTATTATTATTTATACGTAAAGGGTGGAGTATATATTGATTCTGATGCAATGATTGAAGATAATATTGAGAACATTGTCTGCGATTATGATTTTTTTTCTGTGAATTCGTCTTTTATTGAGGGCTCGATTTTCCAGGGATTTATTGGCTGTTCTCCTGGGAATATAATTATTTATGAGGCATTGAAAGATTTGTATTCTATTTCAAATACGGATATGATTCGGGATTTCCATATTCTTTGTAAAAATCTTTATGGTATTATTTTTTCTCATATTATGGATTGTAAAGTAAAACTTTATAATGAACAACTCAGAAATGAAGCAAATTGTTATCATATCGTCGATTCAGAGAACCAAGACAATATTGTTCTGATACATCATAGCGAAACAAAGGTCATTCCGCCCAGATGTTAGGTATTTTATATGAAACTTTGAATGCATATAAAAATAGAGGGGGTATTTGGAATTGCCGGGAAATATTTGTATTGCGGGAGAATAGACATCCAAGTGTATTGTGTGAAATAGTTTGTGGATTTAAATGGCTTGGTCAGCATGTTGATTTTTAATGAACGAAGTTGCATTGATAGGGATGTTTAGTAAAAAGTTTTTCAGTAGGTTAATTAGATCTTTTATTTGTCTTCTTGTTTTTCTTCTTGTTTTTCTTTGTTTTCCGTTGCTTTCTTTTTTTGGTTCTTTTTCCGCCAACTGCAGTTGGCGGTGGCGGTGGCGGTGGCTGGCATAATTTTTTGGCTTGATAGTCTTTAATGGTGTCGTTAAAAACGCCTTCTACATCTGGATCAACCATGCCTCCAAACATATAGCGAATAATTTCATCTCTTAAACCATCACTCCTGGTTCTGCTGCCTGGACTATTTATAAAAGAGCAAATCAATTGTCTTAAATGTGTTGAAGATGTGTTTGGCACAGGATAATAAGTGACTATTTTTATTTCTGGTAAAGGCAAATTATAGTGACCGCCATTTGGAAAATACGGTCTTAAATCGAAATTTTTGTCTAATGATACTCCTTCGGGATCTAGGTTAAATCCTTCTGCCACAACTGGATATGCTTTTCCTTCAATTTTCCAAGGAACAATCATATCAAAAAATAATTTCGTTTCACTATCTCCTATTGAAAACTGGCGGGTCCTCTCTTGTTCTGCAGTAGTTAATACCCTGGGCACAACAAATATCCCTGCCAAATTATCTCTATACGTATCTATTTTTTTCCAATAAGGTAACTGATATGCATTATCTAATCCCATTCCTAAAAATATAAGGTGATTTTCATATGTTTTTTTTAATTGATCAATCGTTCTGTAAGTGCCAGAGTCTGGTTCAATCCCATATAATTCATATTCAATATCGCTTGCAATAAAAGAAATGTTGGGGTACCTGGAAAATGCTGTTGATAAAATTTTGCAAAATAAATTTAATGCATAAAGTCTTGATTTTTGTGTTTTTCCAAGATGTAGTTTTGAACCACTTGCTGCAGTTGGCATAAATAACATAACTATTGGAAATCCCGTCATGTTGTTTGCCCCGGCGTATTCTATCATTGCCTCTGCAAAATTTACCATTGCCATGTAATGTCCAAATGTTGGTGGGCCAAATGCTCCTTGAAAAGATAAAACTATTCCTTTCATTCTTGTTGGAGCATCAACATCCATTCCTGTTAGTGCATAATCCGTTCCTGTTGGAGCATCATCCGTTCCTGTTGGATCAACAACCATTCCAAATCCACTCATTATTGTCTTAATATATACAATATATAAACATAATTATACACCCTTGAATATTTAAAATTGGAACCCCTTTGGGCGTCTCACTAGATATTTAAGGGGGTAACGTTATAGATAAATCAATTAAAAGGCAAACCCATTTTAAATGTTCATCGGTGTTCACTTACCTAAATAACTTATTAATCATATTTTATCCTATGATAAAATCTAGACACTCCAAAAAACGACCCGTTTAGAGTTTACTTAAAATACAAATCATAAAAACGGCTAGGTCTACATAAAAATTTAGAGCTTTGTTATTCACAAGGTAGCCAATAAACTAGGTTGCGTTATCTGGCGGGTTTTTTTATCAGCTTCTTTTGTAACATGTTTACAAAAGAAGATATTTGCGTGTTTTTATTTAATTGGAAAAAAGTTACCCAAAATAGTCTCCGGTTGTATGAAAAAATCCGCCCTATTATTAAGAATACCACTATCGTTAATTGTGACGAGTCCTGTATTTTAGACCCGACAATTTCCCATATTCAATTAGACGATTCGCATTATTATGGCTCCCAATATAATCATGCGATTAAACACATGAACAAAAATGCATTATTATGTGTCATTGTTGGTGACAATATAGTCGACAACGATTTTAACGCGATTTTTGAGAACGCATTAACCGCTTTTAATACTTTACCCATTGGCGTTTTCTCTCCTCGCGATAAGCGGACGATGCATCAACAAAAGTGTCTCCACATACAAAACGATATTTTTACGGTAAATACGACCGATTGTGGGTTTTGGTTTATTCATCCCTTGGTAATCTCGGCACTAAAAAATATGGATTATTCTATATCCAAATATGGATGGGGGATCGACACTATTACTATTAAAGAAGCTAATAAAATGAATCTTTTATGCGTAACAGATTTTTCGATCGAGACTGACCAAGTAGACCATTCCTGTGGATATGATACTGCTGAGGCAGAGCAGCATATGCATGTTTTGAATTCAGAATATTTACGGCTCTAAGGTAGAGTTATCCGAATTCGGTAAAAAGATAGAATGAAATCCCAAATTTATCGAATCTAATAATGGTATCTCTATTTGTTCATATGTGTCTAGATTAATAATGAGCAAATAACCACATCTATTATTATCTTTATGAAAGCAAAATGAAATCATTTGACCGACACCGTCTATTGTTACGATAGCGGGCTCACCTGCAATAAATCGGTCAGTGAATTGTATTCGTGCTCTGATGTGTAAATCTTCACAAATAATAAACCCATTATTTATCTTGTTTTTTATACTGCGAAAAATAGTGCGGTTTTTGTATAAAATGGGAAATTCTATGTCTAGGTTCTCGAATATTCGGTTTTTCTGTATAGAAACTTGCTTTGTTACCTTGTTAATGCTGACCTTTCTATATTTTCCTTTGATATTCAAATCAGAAAAATCCAAGGAATCATAAAATGATGCATAAATGTCTATGTGGGTATTGTTCTCTTTACTGTTGGCAAAATGGAATAAATAAGCACTGGTTCCCATATGATATTTTTCTACTATCATGGTTTGTTTATCTAATATGTGTATCATGGTATTCTTTTTCGGATTTAAAAAGACTGGCATGGGATTTATTATTATTTTGGTGAGTTCAACTTGAAGTGGTGAATCAAATAAAATAACGCGGTTATCTGTTGTCCAAAAATCGTGGATGACGGGTAAATAATCTAACTTAATGGATTTGGAACGTTTAATATACAAATCTGGTGTTAATTCCAAATATTTTACGGAATTACTCGTTATATCGTAATCGATTGTCTCGATGATGTTTTTCTCTTTATTAAATTTTGTATGAGCTGAAACATGAGAAATTCCGCAAATTTGTTTTCGCCCTATGGTTTCGATTGTTTTGTTCTCGAAATTTATATCAATTTCGTATGGTAAGTCGCGTTCATATAAGGCATAGGTCTTTTTATTAATTTGCAGAAAGGCTGTATTAGCAAGTCCTAATAGGTCTGGCAATGCGTTGACTTTATTAAATAGACCAAATAGTATTTTGAAGACGTTGTGATTGGGTATTCGGCCATTTTCTTCCTCATATAGCAGTTTGTCTGTTCGTACAAATTTTTTTACAAATGTAAGTTCTCCATTATCGAAAAAAATACCTTGGATAACACCATCGCCCGTAAATAAATCGAAGATATTAGTGACATTATTTATGTCGATATCTGGACCAATAAGACCATAAAACCCGTTTATCTTTTTAAGAATGGATTCTTGTCTTTCAGGTAATTCGTAGAATATATCTTTTTTTATTTCGCGGTTGGCGATTCTAAACGGCTGGCCAAATGGGAACCTGATAAACCCATTGATTAAAGGTATTCCCACTATCAAAATTAACAGAGGGGAAAAAAGGTGCATAGTATGATATAAACAGTTTAAAGTTTTATATCATTTATTTGCGATATTTGCGGCCACGAGTGCCTTTTGATTTTTTGGAACGTTTAGTTCTGCGGCTTTTTGATTTCCTTTTGCCTCCTGGCGTTTCATCAATACTTACCGCATTTATATTTATTGCCGCGATAAGTTGATTTAAACTTTCTTCATCAAACAAATCACTTGCAGATACTACCACCATACCAGATTTTGGTTTAGTCCAAAAAAATTTCTCACTAGATCGAAAAGTAATTTTTTTTATAAATTTCCACCCACCTTCACCATTTGGAGGGACGTCTTGTTTATCACTAATGCCCCAATAATAATTTTTTCTATCATACATTCCATCACTCATTCTACTATATAATTTCTACAGAAATTATTAGATACCCAAAGTCAAATATAAATAGACATCACTCCGCCTACTCACATCATAAATATCAGAAGTATTAATCCTAGATATTCCTTGGTCTTTTAAAACAATCGTTTGCGTCTTTTTCATTTTTAATAACTTTGGATAAAACACCAGGGTTTTCCTACCCACGTTCACATTCACCTCTTCCCTTTCCCATAAATCGCCAATCGTATATTTTAATTGCACATGAATATTGTTATCACGGTCTATCTCTATATTTTCGGGTAACATTGGATTACATTTCACACATAATTCACATCCCGAATTATCATATACTAATTCATTATGCCATAAGGGTACAATATAAATTTGTCCATTCACTGTCAATTTATACAAATTGTTCTCAAACAAATCGTCTAATATGGGATTCAAAATAATACACTCATCCTTGGCTACTTTGCATTTGATTAATTCTTCTACCTTTTCAACAAAATCCTGACCAAAATGCAATGCATCCTTGTATTTACGCAATAGCTCGTGGATTTTTAACAATACCTTTTTATCCAACTTTTCCAGGGTTTCGAGAGCGTTTTTCTCACATAAGCCCGATATCTTTTCTAAAATAGTATAAAACAAATAGTTCCCAGTGTCGGTTTTGAGAACATTTTTTAAGAATGAAAAGAGAACCCAACGATATGAATCCTTCGGAATAGTGGTTTTTTCCTCATCTGAATCATAGGTATCTTGGTCATTATGTTTCATTAAAAACTCGTATGCCGCATGAATTTCTTGGAATTTTGTCGCAGCATCTGAAGAAGGGTTTTTGTCTGGATGATACATAAGAGCCAGCATTCTATATTGTTTTTTTATTTCATTGTCCTCATAGTCGGGTTTTTCTTCTAATTCGAGAACCTGACAAGCTAATTTATAATTCATCGTATTTGTGTATCTTGTTTATTATATACACGATAATACTCTCTAAATGGTAAATGGGACGATAATTATTGTTATAATATTTTAAAAATGTATACGACTTATCAAGTATATCAGTAATGTCTTTTTGTTTTAAATTGCCGTTTTCAATAAAATATTCTAATATGTACCAAAGACAATCTATCATATCTAAATTATACGTGAGAATATCATATAGTGTATCTCGAAACTCAGCAAAATTTATTTTTTTTTCTGATAAGATTTCCTTGATTATGTTATCGCAAATAATGTTAAATATATCATTTGGTATTTCATCTGTGGTTTTTAAAAGGGGGAAGTATCGCACATCTTTTATATTAGTAATTCCGTCCAACTCAATTTCATCAAATATTTTTGTTACTTTGATATCTAAAGGAACGGATAAAGGAACAGGCAAAATGCACTTAGTTTTATAATCTAAAGTTCGACTTAAAAACGGACGCTTTAACACATCATTTTCACTAGGCATCATTGGGATTAAAGGCATTATCGATATATTTTTAATTACCATATTAGTATATCTTTCTTTGGTTGGACGGCCAATTTGTAATATTTGACAAGCATTCACTATGGGAGTTGGCAAAAAACTAATGTGCTCAGTAATTAAAAAAAACTTTATTTGGATATTTGATTGGGAATGATTGTATTGCTGCATATAACTATAGAATATCTCTAATAATTCTGCATGTATTAGATGGAAATTTTTACACATGATGATTCCTATTTTCTCCGGTTTCACAGAAATAATATCGACGATTTGGAAGAAAATCTCATGCCATAATATTTTGGAATTACAACCTAACAGGGACATGTCTATTTCATAATGAATGTCACTAAATCGATATACATATTGCTGCTTTTCTGTATTGGCTAGAATCTTTTTTTCATATTTCAATTCACTCGGGCTATATTTTTTTAATAAACAGAGAACCTGCGAATATTTCCCTATTCCTGGTGGCCCAAATATAATTAGGTTTTCTAGTTTGTTTATTTTTGGCGGTAAACCAGCAAAAACCGGTTTCAATTCTGGGTGGAGGTTGTATCTTTCGGTCGATTCAATATAATCTTCATAATGAGTTTCATAATATTTCATTGTTATTATATAATGAAATATTATGAGGGCTTGTTTTTACGCTGTTTTTTTTATTTTATTTTTTTTATAACTCTATGTGGATATCCTTGTGTTGAAAGTAAACTCAATTCTTTGTAATTTCCCGTAGATAGGTACAAATCAACAAATTTGTTTATTACACAAGAATTTGTATCGTCTATGATGACAATTCCATCTTTTTTAACAAGTAAATCTGTGTTTTTCATATCATTAAAAATACAATGCTCGCTATGTCCACCATCAACATGAACAATATCATATTTATTTATTAATTCGGGATGATCTATTATCCACTGAGGCATTGTAATGGTTGAATCTCCTTCTACATATTCAAAATTCACGTGTGAAAATTTAGATTTTATGTATTCATAACTTGGCTTAGTATAGGAATGATGGCCTATGTCAAAAATTGTAAAATTTAATGGAGTATCGTTTCTTCCTAATAATAATAACATGGTTGAATGTCCCGCATTGAAACCTATTTCACAAATGTTGTTAATCGCTTGTTTACCGCACCAAAACAAATTTAATTGTTTTGAATATAAGTCTGAGAATTCATTCAACGACTCATGATAATAAAAACAATTTCCTTCTAAAGTTGAATTGCTATTGATTATAATTTTTTTTAAATCTTCCAAATAGTTTTGTTTTTCATTGTTTTTATTCTCGTATTCAGATTTTATAAAATCCATTTGAATTTATATATATTTATACTATAATTTTTCAACTTTTTATTTGATAAATGAATAATAGAAAGTGTAACATTCTTTTGCTCATTCTTTTGCCCATTCTTTTGCCCATTCTTTTGCCCATTCTTTTGCTCATTCTTTATCCATCCATCAATTCTTGGCGTGATAATTTGGAAAACTCATTTCCATCAAATACCTGTTTCGATGACATTCCCATAAGGATAAGTGATGCTGCCAATGTTAAAAATAGACTACTATGCTTCGTAAACGTATTATCAGTTGGTGATTTAAAACTAAAATAGGTCATTAACATAGAAAAATTTTGCTCTAATTGTGGTTTATAATAAAATAAATTATACAAGATGATAAATCCTAAACAAAAACATGTAATCATAAACCGTTTGATTGTTTCCATTTTGATAGCGTATTTTACAGGAAGCTCAATGGGGGCACCCTTTTTCTTTTCAAATTTGCCTTTTAGATTTGTAACTACCATCAATATAAATATTAATAAAACTGTATGGAATACGGAACCAACTACCACTGCGAATATCGCCACCATTGTTACAAAATTCAATGATGTTTCTAATATTTTCATTAAATCGTTCAAAACATAAAAGAAGAATGCTAAGTTTACAATTATTAATAGGTAAAATCCAATAATTTCACTAAATTTTTGATAAATAAATACGAATCCTATAATAAATAATGTAAAAAATGCGAAATAATTAAGAACTGATACTGATGTTGCCATTCTTTACCTTTACTTTGATATATAGTCCGAAAAATTTACAGCGGCATCGGTAGTTTATACGTTTCGCATAACCAATTTACTAATGTTTGAATATCACATGTCAAAAAACCTTGGGGAAATTTTGTTATATTTAAAAACTGGGGTTTTTTCATATCTGGCCGTTTGTAAAATACGTATACTCCAAATTGACCTTTTCGTATACTCATTACACTATTCAATATTCGTAATGCTACCTTCTCTTGGCTTTTTTTTTCAATTTGCAATAAATGTTCTATGTCTGACATTTCAATCTCTTCGGAAATCTTATTTTTAGATGACAAAACTGATTTTATACTTTCCCTACGGACATCTGTTTGGCAATCGTTGTCATTAATTTCCTTGGCTGCTGGCGTCCATTCAATATAATATCCGTATTTCCCATTTTTTAAATATACGTCTTGGTTCTCAAATTTTCCTAAACATCGCGTTTTTTTTTCTAATAATTCCTCTAAAGAATATTCCTTATTTTTTAATTTTTCTAAATCTATATCCTTTTCGTTCTTCGCTGGAAAATATTCCACGGATCCATCTTCCAATGTGTGTTTTATTGCTGGACCAAACCGTTCGAAAATATATTCGTAACCTGGCTCTACCACGTAGGATTGTTTTACTATATTTTTTATGGGTCCTGATAAGCGTTTTATTTCATCATAGCAATGTTTGCATATTGACGACCACTCTACCTCTTGACCTTGGCCAGATACCAAATCCAACTGTTCTTCCATCTTTTTCGTATATTCATAAGAAAATAGGTTCTCAAAATATTGGAGTAAAAAGTCGACCGTTATTTTCCCGATTGACTGGATAACCAATTTGTTTTTTTCGTTGCCGAACCGATTCTTATTTATTGTATTTGTAAGAGTTTTTTCTACTAAATTATATTCTTTACATTCTATTTCGATACCTTCAATGTCCGTTTTTTTTACATATCCGCGATCTTGAATTGTTTCTACTATAGAGGCAAAGGTAGATGGTCTTCCTATTCCTAAATCCTCTAATTTGTTGATTAAACTTGCCTCGGTATAATGCTGATGTAAATTACGAACCGTGACTTTGCTATAGATTTTTTGATATGGGCATGATGACCCCGGTAGCATTGCTTGAAAATAACTTATCAAGCCCGTCTGTACACTTGCAGCTTGTACACTTGCCCTCTCATTTTCACCCTTTTCACTTACTATCTTCCAACCATAAAATACTGGGATTTCGACAATATGGGAATACTCTTTTGATAGAGGAGCACTAATTTTTATGGGACGGTTTTTGTACTTGGCTTCCGACATACAGCTTTCTACCGTGGTTCTCCATATTAGTTTATAAAGTGATGCCATTTTAGCGTCTTCCGCGTTTGGTAAAACACAAAGATCTATTTGCGTAACACGAATTGCCTCGTGTGGATTGGAACTGTCTTTTAATGTAATCGCATCTAGTTTCCCAACATATTCAGGCTTTTCATATTCTTTTATAATATATTCTCTTGCTTTTTCTAAAAAAACCGAGGAATAGTGAGAACTTTCGGTACGCATATAGGTAATAAATCCGTTTTGATATAGTTTTTGACATAGGCTCATGGTTTCTTTTGGTGAAATATGTAGGACATTACTAGCTACTTGTAAAAGACGCGATGTATGTAATGGTTTTGGCGGGGATTTTGTCAATGAGGTTTCTTCACCTATTCTTAACAAATGCTTGTGGTTCTTAGATTTTTCAAAGAAATCGAGAACATCTACATCATTTTCAAATTCATAATCTAATGTGAATTCTATAGCTTTTGAAAAAAAAACGCCCTTTATTTTATGACGAATTTCTAGGCCATTTTCTTTCCCATTTTTTATTTTCATTTCATTTTCTTTTTCATTATCGTATACTAATCGCAGAGCGGGAGTTTGACACCGCCCTGCACTTAGAGAGTTAGATTTATTATTATATAAATACTTCCATAAAAACGGCGATATCTTATATCCTACAATAATATCGAGAACCTGGCGGGCATGTTGGGCATGTACTAAATTCATATTTAAGTGGGTTGGATTACGCACAGCATCAATAATTGCATTTTTAGTTACTTCGTGAAAAATAATACGCTGGGTTGTTTCTATAGGTAAATCAAATAATTGACATATATGCCAGGCAATCGCCTCGCCTTCGCGGTCATCATCTGATGCTACTATAATGTTGGGTTTTGAGAACTTGGCAATTATTTTTCGCATCGCCTCGACATGTTCCTTCTTTTCATCAATAATGGAGAACGTCGGCACAAATCCGTTTTTTGTATCTATGGCTTTCAATCCGTCAATGGAACGAATATGACCTTTTGATGCGATACAACAATAATCTTCACCTAAAAAGTGCTCTATTTTTGCACATTTAGAGGGAGATTCCACAATAATAAGATATTTTGCCGAGGTATTTTTAGATAACGGTAGACGCGTTGCATTGGTTGGTTTATTGTATTTCTTATACTGTTTTGGTGGCATCTACATATCAAGACGTTTAGTTTTTAACTTTATTTAACTTATTTTCTAATTGGCGTGCTTCTTTTATAATCTGGTAATATTCTTGCTCTTTTTGAAATTGTACTCGTTTTTCACTTTTCGCAAGTTGCTCATCTTTCTCTTGGTAAATTTCCTCTATCAATAGTGGATCGTTTATTGATTTATTTTCGGTTTTAGAAAAACAACAGCAATATTTTGCTAGCATAATTAAAATAACAGTACACGAAATCTCTATATAATAATAGAATATCATTCATTATCAGAAAATTGATAATAAAAATATAAACAATACGCCCCTTACTAAAATAAGAAAACAAGTATAAATGATCGAACCTGACAACAAAAATATAAAAATATTCATCAATGATCGTGGTTATACAGAGTGGTTCTTTCTAGATGCTGAGACGAATCACCCTATGTCTACGTGCGAACATCCGCAACTTGCTCTCATAAACCCTACTGAACAAAAAATATTTGGAAGAGATATATTTTCAGTAAATGCGGCGGGTCAAATTATTAACATGACATATTCGTATGTGCGAACATGCAGCACATTGGCCGGTGTTTTAATGCTAGAAAATAATAAAACATATGGCCGAACAAAAAATAAAAAGAAATTGCTTTATAAATGCATTCCAGATGATATTCATATTCCGGCATTTTTAATACCTTATGAAATAAAAATTGGTTTCTCCAAAGTACAAAAAAACAAATACGTGGTTTTTAAATATGATAATTGGACCGATAAACATCCACACGGCATCTTGATTGAAACCTTGGGTGATGTAGATAATTTGGATGTCTTTTATGAATACCAGCTTTATTGTAAAAGTTTGCATGTTTCATTGACGGAATTTACTAATAAAGCGAGAACAATTTTGAATCAAAAATCAACTGATGAATATGTGGACCAAATATTTAAAAATCCGAATTTTAATATTGAAGACCGTCGACACCGACATATTTTTACAATTGACTCCTCTCATAGCGTCGATTTTGATGATGGATTTGGCATCGAACATATTGGTGATAAATGGAAGGTGAGCGTTTATATTGCCAATGTCTATGTTTGGTTAGAAACACTGGGTCTTTGGAATTCTTTCAGTCAACGCGTAGCAACTATTTATTTGCCTGACAGGCGGCGACCTATGTTGCCTACTATTTTATCAGATACCTTGTGTAGTCTTCAACAAAATCAACCAAGATTTGCCTTAGCCATGGATATTATTCTTGATTCAAATGGACAAATTTGTGATGATAGTCCTATTGTTTATAAAAACGTATTGATTCAAGTGTACAAAAATTACGTATATGAAGAGGCCGCAATGACAACAAAAGATAAATATTATAACCAATTGTTTGATATATCAACTAAACTTGATAATTCATTGTCTAATAGTTACGATTTAGTTACTTTTTGGATGATTCAAATGAATACGCATACTGGACTATGGCTAGCCGAAAAAGAATCCGGCATTTTTAGAAGTGCTTCTTTTACGAATTCAGCAGCCAGGTCTGACGTAGATTTATCGTTATCAGAGGATGTTGTTCGTACGATTCGGAGTTGGAATAATACTACGGGTCAATATTTGCTGTTTGATAAAGACGTAGCTACAGACCACGAATTAATGAGCATCAAGTTCTTTAAAAAAGACTTGATTAAAATGAAATACAATGGCGTAGAACCAAAAATGACAAAATCGTATGTTCATATTACGAGTCCCATCCGTCGCTTAGTTGACTTATTGAACCAGATGATTTTATTTCAGCACGCCAATCTTGTAACGAGTTTTAGTTCTGATGCTACCATCTTTTTAAAACGATGGATGCAACAAATGGAATACGTGAATACTTCTATGCGGTCTATACGAAAAATTCAGACCGATTGTGATGGATTGAGTCGTTGCATAAAAAATCCGGAAATCATGGATAAAGAATATGATGGTGTCGTTTTTGATAAAATTGTGAAAAATGACGGTATGATAAATTACATGGTTTATTTGGAAAAATTAAAGATGTTGTCCCGTATCACTACTCACGTTGATGTTCCAAATTATTCTACTAGTTTATTTCGACTATTTCTATTTGAAGATGAAGACAAGGTGAAAAAAAAGATACGTTTACAAATTGTTGCCTAGCGTTTTTTAAAAAATTGATTCTGTATATTATTTTATAATGTTTGATAAATATCATAAAATGAGAACTGACATATTCTTATTTTTGCTCGCATTTTATTCGGCAAAGCTTTTTGACACTGTTGCTTTTATTAAACCTCCCGTCCGCACAAAGAATCTGAAAAACGATTCGCTCAAAATTCCTGTTCCAAATAATATGCCATTTATTCGTGAACAACCCAAACATTTTGACTCTTGGGAAGATGGCGAAATTCCTTGGACATTTGTCGATGACAAAGACAAAAAAAATAGCTCAGATAACTCGACTTCTCTACGAACACCTGTGATTCCGCCATTTGTTCCCATGAGTCCAGCTGCGATTGCGTTTTTGATTGTATAATAAAAACGTATAAGAATTTTATTGATTATTTTTTTTTTTTGAATTTTTTATTTCCTCTTAATTTTTAATTTTCATTTTTTTTTTCCCATTGTAAAACATTTTGAAAGATTTACAAAAACCGGTAATCAAATATATTTGTTACTTTTTTACTTTTAAAAAAGAATAAAATAAT
>Ga0114959_10000984_pt1 | contig 26044 bp, 21 predicted proteins | sample C_130625_EF_Meta_FD_87317 | JGI IMG/M metagenome (GOLD analysis project Ga0114959, IMG submission 87317) | Freshwater microbial communities from Lake Croche, Canada to study carbon cycling - C_130625_EF_MetaG | ecosystem: Environmental > Aquatic > Freshwater > Lake | place: Lake Croche, Canada... | reverse complement strand
CCCAATTCATCACAAAAGGCTCCAATAATATCCTAATGGATGCTTATAATGCGAATCCCTCTTCGATGGCTGCTGCAATTAATTATTTCAACGACTTAAAAGCAACTAAAAAGATGGTTATTTTGGGTGATATGTTTGAACTGGGAGAAGAAGCCAATGAAGAACATGAAGCAATAGGAAAATTATTAGCAAAATTTAATTTTGATAAAATTCTTCTGGTTGGTTCATTGATGGAAAATGCTTTGAAAGCATTGCCCATGATGAGAGCATTATATTTTCCAAATAAATTTGGTCTGCACACATGGCTACAAGATTATCCGCAAACTAATACGCACATTCTAGTGAAAGGTTCAAGGAGTATGGGCTTGGAAAGTGTTTTGCAATTTTTGTAATTCGATGTTCGTTGACTGATTAGGCGGTTTTGAAGTGAGGTAAATTTTGCAGGTTTGTCTTATCAAAAAGATTCTAGTGTTAAAATCTAGATCTTTTTTACTCTAAATATATCCACTAAATCTGATAAATCAAAAAAAACAGAAAATGGGATTAGTGAGTGCCGATATTGAGCTTATTAACAGCGGTGACATGGAAATATAGCTCGCCGTTACCTGATTGGTGAAGAAGAGGTAAAACGAATGAATGTAAATATTCTTGTAGATACTAGGGCTTACAACCTTTGCATCAATGAGTCTATCCAAGAACAATTGGATTCACCATTTATCGAAAAAAGAAAAGCCCAATTAGCAAATGGTCATATTGAGGAGTATAACATTGTCGAACCGATTGTCCTAAAATTTAAGCATAGAACAACCATTGGTAGTGCAATGGTATTGCAAGGAGATAGCGAACCATTACTTGGTGCGATTCCTTTAGACGATATGGATGTTTTGATTCACCCTGCAAGACAAGAACTTATCGTAAATCCAGACCATCCATACTATGCTCAGATGAAATTGAAAGGAATTAGAAGTTAGAATATTTTGTTAAGAAACCATCCTCGGAAAAGAGTTTGATATACTTTATCAGACTCTTTTCTAGTTTTCAATAATGCTGAAAGTCAATAATAAAGAGATAAATAAACTATTTTATCATAATTTCAAGATAAAATAACTATTTTTATTGATTTTAATGGTAAAAATGAAATTATTTAGCTCTCCATTTTCAAATTCAAAAATAAAGGTATTAATTTTGTATTATTCTAAGAAAATGATTCGAGTTTAATCACTCAAAAACAAATACAAAATGTCAACCTCAACACAACAGTACGTTCCGTACAAAGTAAAAGACATCGCTCTGGCCGAGTGGGGTCGCAAAGAAATGCGTTTAGCCGAGGCTGAAATGCCAGGTTTGATGGCACTTCGTGCTGAATTTGGTGAATCTCAACCTTTAAAGGGAGCAAGAATCGCAGGCTGTCTTCACATGACTATCCAAACTGCCGTATTAATCGAAACTTTGACCGCTTTGGGTGCTGAGGTAACTTGGTCGTCGTGCAATATTTTTTCAACACAAGATCATGCTGCTGCTGCCATTGCTGCTGCAGGTATTGCTGTTTACGCATGGAAAGGCATGAACGAAGAAGAATTTAACTGGTGTATCGAGCAAACTTTGTTTTTCGGTGAGGAGCGTCAACAATTGAATATGATTTTGGATGATGGCGGAGATTTGACAAACATGGTTTTTGACGAGTATCCAGAATTAATTGACGGAATCAGAGGACTTTCAGAAGAAACCACCACGGGTGTTCACCGTTTGTACGAACGTTTGAAAAACGGAACTTTATATCTTCCTGCCATTAACGTGAATGATTCTGTAACGAAATCTAAATTTGATAATAAATACGGTTGTAAAGAATCCTTGGTAGATTCTATTCGTCGTGCTACTGATATCATGTTGGCTGGTAAAGTTGCCGTTGTGGCAGGTTATGGAGACGTCGGAAAAGGATCGGCTGAATCATTGAAAGGCGCTGGTTGTAGGGTTTTAATAACCGAAATTGATCCAATTTGCGCTCTACAAGCCGCAATGGACGGTTATGAAGTGGTCACGATGGATCAAGCGGCTTTGCGTGCCAATATTTTTGTGACAGCAACTGGTAACCTAAAAATCATTCGTGAGCGTCATTTTAGAGCCATGAAAGATAAAGCAATCGTTTGTAATATCGGTCACTTTGATAATGAAATTGATATGGCTTGGTTGAACGGAGCTTATGGTTCAACAAAAGAGCAAATAAAACCACAAGTTGATTTATATAATCTTGAAGGTAAAGAAATCGTAGTTTTGGCAGAAGGTCGTTTAGTAAATTTAGGTTGTGCGATGGGACATCCATCTTTTGTAATGTCCAATTCATTCACCAACCAAACTTTAGCACAGTTAGAATTATGGTGCCATACTGACAAATACGAGAAGAAATTATATATTCTTCCAAAACATTTGGATGAGAAGGTAGCAAGATTACATCTAGCACATATTGGTGTTACTTTGGAAACATTGGAAACTGACCAAGCTGAATACATCGGTGTGAAGGTAGAAGGGCCTTTCAAGTCTGATTTATATCGTTATTAATATTTACGTTTGCGCTGAAACTCCCTGTCAGATTTTTGCTGGTAGGGAGTTTTTTTTTACCCAAGTTTTATCCGTAATTTGCATCTAAACAAATCAGCAAACCCTTGCCAACAGAAATTTTACATATACAACTCATCGCAAAAGAACAAAGCCCACGATTTGACCTTGAAAAATTGAATCAATACATCCTTTCTTGCGAAATTTCAGCTACTTCTTTTCTCTGTACAGTAATTGAACCTATTGATAATGAGAATATTAGTTTTGAAAAATACGAATTCCCTTCTCACCAAGAATCTATCTCAACAAGCGATTATTTAGCTTCAATTTATGAAACACACGATTTTTTAAAGTCCTTAAAGTGGAAATCGATTGACATAATTATTGATAGTCAGTTGTTTACTTTAATTCCGCTTGATTTATTTAACAAGGAATATACAAGTCGTTATTTGCAATTAGCGAAAGGATGTCAACTCACTGAGTTAGAAGAAATTCATGCCTATAAGCACGAAGACCTAGGGATTGTAAATTTATATAGTTCTGACCGTGAGTTATACAACTGGCTATCCGATACCTATACTTTAGTGGAGGTGAATTTCATACACAAAACCAGTCAATTAATTAATAGTGGGAAATGTGCCAATAAAGCACAAACAGCATTTATTCATTTCGGAAATCAATATTTCACGATCATTGTTATGGCGGATGGGGCTTTAAAGTATTGCAATAGGTTTGCTTATAAAACTTCTGAAGACTTAGTCTATTATGTGCTTTTTGCCATGAATGAACTGGAAATTGAACCCGACGAAATTAAATTAAAATTAAACGGAAACATTGTTGAAACTTCAAACGATTTTGATTTATTAAGGCAATATTTACCAAATGTTGAAATAAATTTATGAAAAAAATTGCTTTCTTCCCCGGTTCATTTGATCCTTTTACCAAAGGACACGAAGATATTGTTCTGCGTGGCTTGAGCGTTTTTGATGAGGTAATTATTGGGATTGGCCATAATTCCAATAAAGCAAGATATTTTAACATTGAAAAAATGATTGCTTGGATTGAAGGAACTTTTGAAGGAAAACCTGTTGAAGTGGTTTCATACAATGATTTAACCGCCAATGTTGCCAAAGATATGGGGGCTGATTATTTATTAAGGGGACTTAGAAATACTACAGATTTTGAATACGAAAACTCAATTGCCCAAGTAAATAGATATTTAGTTGAAAATTTAGAAACAGTTTTTTTGATAACTGCTCCTCATTTAGCACCCATTAGTTCTACCATTATTCGTGATTTACATCGTTATGGAACTAACATAGACGACTTTTTGCCATACAACATTCATAAATGAGTTGCTTAGGTCGGATAGAAACTTTGAATTTTAAATACGAAACTTTGTGAAGCCTGGTAAGTTGAAAAACCCTACTATTCGTGTATAAGTATAGATCCCAAATTTAAGGTATCGCATCCTAATGCAGTATTGGGTTCTACATTAGTTTCATAATAATCCACTAAATCGCCTAAAATATCTTTTAGCAGTCCAAAACGTTCTGTTCCCAATATTTCTGCAAACTTATGGTCAATATATTCTGTACAGCGTTTCCATTCTAGGAGAGCGTCGTAACCCCTTTCCGTTAATTTCACCATGATTGACCGAGCATCTGAGGGATGTTTTTCAACGGATACATATCCACCATCGGATAATTCTTTGATAACTTTACTCATGCCTTGCTTGGTGATTCCCGCTTTAACGGCTAAAGTGTTAACCGTGACTCCTTCGATGTCAATGTGAACCAAAGCAATAATGTGGCCAACTCGAAAGTTAGTATATTCTTTCCCCCTTAAAAACTCAGAAGCTACTTCACTCATAAAACGAAACGACCTTTTAAGTAATCTGCCCAATATGCGATTTTTATTCGCTGTAAATTCTTTTATTTCAACTATCTTATCTGATTCCATAATTAGATTTGTTTCATTTTCACGCAAAGTTAAATTAAAATAAAATAATAGTCAATATACTTGACTATTATTTGGACTTGCTGTAACTTTGTTCCGTCAAAAGTGATTAATAATTCAAACATACATTACAAAATTTAAATCTATTTTATTTAAACCCAAACGTGCGGGCGAACCCGTTTTCATCAATATCATGGAAAAAGAAAATCCAATTAAAAAGTACCTTCCAAAATTGATTCTTTTCGCAGTTTTAGCATTCGGTGCTTATTTCGGATATACTAAATATAGCTATGCAACCACGCATGAAGACACTGATAATGCACAAGTTGAAACGTATTTTGTACCTGTGTTGCCAAGAATGGCAGGTTATGTAAAAATTGTGAATGTCAAAGATTACGACCTTATCAAGAAAGATGAAGTTTTAGCAGAAATTGATAGTGATGAGGCTGAATTGGTTTTAGCAGAATTGAATGCTGATTTAATTCAATCACAAACAGAAATTGAGAACGCCAAGGCCAATATTAATAACTTAAATGTGACAATTAATTCCGCAAACGCAAATTTGAGAGCTAACTTTTTACGCCGTGAAAAAGCTAAAAAAGATGCTGAAAGAGATGCATTTTTATTGGCAGACAATGCCATAACTCGAAAACAAAATGAGGATAGCAAATCAAATGCTGAAATTTTGTCGGCTCAATATGAGGCCGGACAGGAGGATATATTAACTGCTAAATCAAGAATGCCAATTCTGCAAGCGGCATTGCACAAAGCTGAATCCGCAATTGCTCTGAAAAAAGTAAAAATCGAACAGCAGAAATTACGTCTGACTTATTCAAAAGTGTATGCGCCAACGTCAGGAAGAATCGGGAAAAAAAATGTAGAATCAGGGCAATTTATTCAGGCTGGACAACCATTAATGACTATTGTTCAAGATAATAATTTCTGGGTTGTGGCTAATTTCAAAGAAACACAGGTAAAAAATTTGAAAATTGGTGATTTGGCAGACATGACGCTTGATGCTTATCCAGACGTAGTAATTAAAGGTAAAATCGTTTCAATTGCCGAAGCTACCGGCGCAAAATCATCACTTTTACCAGCCGACAATGCCTCAGGAAACTTCGTAAAGGTGACACAAAGAGTCCCCGTAAAAATTGAAATAGTAGATTTAGAAAAGAACAAGGCTATGTTACGAGCGGGTTTATCGTTGGATGTGAGTGTGCCTTTAAAAAATTAAGGTATGAAAAAATATATTATTGTAATTACAACAATTACGGCAGCCATTATGGAGTTGCTTGATACGACCATCGTCAACGTTGCCCTTAGCCAGATTTCTGGATCTTTAGGAGCCACGATTGAAGATATTGCGTGGGTGATTACTTCCTACGCAATTGCCAATGTCATCATCATTCCAATGACCGGTTTTTTGGGCGAATATTTTGGCAGAAAAACCTATTATTTAACATCAATGATACTGTTTGGAATTGCCTCATATTTCTGCGGTACTTCCGAAACACTTTGGGAATTAGTATTCTGGCGATTCATTCAAGGGATTGGTGGAGGTGCTTTACTTTCGACTTCACAAGCCATTTTATTCGATGCTTTTGAACCAAAAGATCGAGGAATTGCTTCAGGACTATTTGGCATGGGAATCGTTTTAGGTCCAACTTTAGGGCCCGTTGTAGGAGGCTATATCGTTGAACACTATAGCTGGGAACAAATATTTTACGTAAATATTCCTATCTGTTTCGTGGCGAGTATTTTAACAATACTTTTTATTGATAAAAAAGTTGGTGAAGGAGAAAGGAAAGACCAAATTACGATTGATTACATCGGCATTTTCCTATTAGTTTTAGGCATTGGTTCTTTGCAATATGTATTAGAAAAAGGAGAATCCGAAGATTGGTTCGAATCTCGTCAAATTGTATCCATTGCAGTGCTGGCGTTTATTGGAGTGGTAGGATTTGTTTGGCGAGAAATCTCGACCGATCAACCCGTGGTTAACTTAAAGATTTTTAATCATAAAGTCTTTGCGCTGTCCTCCATGTTTACTTTAGTTTCAGGTTTTGGGTTATTTACATCAGTATTTGTTTACCCCGTAATGGTTCAGAGGATTAATGGCTTTACAGCCTTGGAAACAGGTTTATCCTTAGCTTTCCCGACCCTTGCCGCTGTATTTTTATTTCCTATAATCGGTAAACGCATGGGTGCTGGAGCGCCCCCGCTTCCATTTATGGCCGTGGGAATGATATTCTTCATTATTTTCGGGTTTTACTCTGGCACTGCCACAACCGATATGGGCCGTTGGGATTTTTTCCCAATGCAACTTTGCCGGGTTATCGGAATCGCCTTATTGCAGTTACCACTAATCAATCAGGCGGTTGCGGGTCTCAAACCTGCTGAATATCCTGCCGGAATTGCCCTCACAAACATGATTCGACAGTTGGGCGGTGCTTTCGGAATTGCCTTGGCTAATAATTATGTAACAACCAGAACCGCCCAACACCGCTCCGATTTGATGGCAAATATGACTTCTGAAAACCCCCTTTTTAGTGAAAGATTATCGAATATTGTTCGTAACATGACCTCACTTACGGGTGATGCTTTTAACGCAACTTCAATGGCTTATAAACAATTGGAATTGGCAGTTGTGAAACAAGCCTATTTCTTAGCGTATTTAGATACATTCAGATTGGTTTCGATATTTTTCATCGTAATGTTTCCACTTTTATTATTGCTAAGAACTAAAAAAACATCGCCCGAAGAAGCAGCAAAAGCGGCCAAAGCAGCAGCCGATAGTCATTAGAAATGTATCTCGATTCTCCTGAATCGAACATAAAAACATACAAACATGAAATTTAAATATGTAATTATTCTGGTACTTTTTAGCGTGAAAGCATTTTCACAAGAAGTAACCAACGAAACATTAAATCAATTGGTGAGGGCTGCCATTGATTATGCTCCTAAAATTAAGGAACAACAGCAAACGGTTTTAATGTCAGATTTCAAAACCAAAATTCAAGAATCTGCGCAAAAACCACAAATTTCAACCGAAATTGGAATTACACGATTTGACCCCGTCGCCAAAGCAAATTTTGCGGGTACCTCCATTCAATTCCAGCCTAATATGAATTATAATGCCAGCATCGGCGGGAATTATGTGATCTATGATTGGGGAAAGCAACTTGTCAATATAGAAAGAACAAGATTAGAAACAAATTTGGCAAAAACAGGCGTTGAAGGGATGAAATCTGTTTTTGCCTATCAAGTGGCATATCTGTATTATGGCATTATCTATAATCAAAAAGCCGTTGAAGTGCAACAAGCGCAATTGAAATTAGTGGATGACAATGCGAAAGTGATCGCAAATCGTTTAAAACAAGGGGATGCTTTGGAATATGACCAAGTGACTAATCAGGTAAGATATAAGAATGCAGAATCAAGACTGACCGATATTCAAAGTCAATTGGAGCGTCAGTATATTTACCTTTCTTCTTTGATTGGAAAAGATGCGCATGGGATGATTTCAGCCGGTACAAGCTTCAATTTGGGCGTGGTTGATTTGTCAGTTGAGAGCGCTTTGACGCAAGCCCAAACCAATAATTATGACCTTAAATCACTGAAAGACCGAGATTTAATCGCAACAAGTGACGTTAAAATTTCGCAAATGAGTTCTTTGCCAAATTTGTCGGCTATTGCTCAAGTTGGTGTAAAAAATGGTTATGTGCCAAGAATTAATGGCGAACAACCTTCTTTTGCGGACGACTTTAAATTGAACTCGGTACTCGGGGTAAAATTGACAATACCTGTTTATACTGGACACCGTGGAGCCTATCAAACAGAAGTGGCAAAGCTAAATCGTGAAATGTTGAAATATTCGGTCGATGTAACCAACCAAGCATTGAAAAGGGATTTGGAAGCTGCTCAAAATGATTATAATTCCTCAAAAAGTAAGTTGGAATTATCGGAAAGAAATGTTTTCCAAGCACAATATGCACTCAAGTTAGCCAATACCCGTTACCAAAATGGCGTATTAACTAATATAGAAATTGAAACCGCCCAAATAGCCTTGAGAGATGCCCAATTTACGCAGTTGCAATATCAATATCAAATGGCTTTAGCCAAGTTGGAAATGAACCGCTTGTCTGGGGTAAAATTTTGGTAGAAAATCAATATTATCGCAAACTGACCTCAATTTTATCATGAATAAAAAAAATACGTTTTTTAGTTTAACCTTTGCCTTGATGTCAACTTTATCCTACAGTCAAACTACTGAAAAGTCAACAGAACTTGCGCCTCCTTTAATCGGTGGAGATGTGGATAAACACGGTTGCAAACCTTCAGCAGGATATACTTTTTCAAGCATTAAAAACGATTGTATTAGACTTTTTGAGCAAGAAATCCAGCTAAAAGAAATTGATTCAAAGCAGACATACACTACTTTTATCGCTGTAATTTTCAGTGATGACCAAAGAAAAGCTGAAATATTTGTGCCGAGTATGGATGCTGGCTTGATATTAATCCGGAAAGGAAGGAGGCTAAAATGGAAAGGAAATAGTTTTGAACTTACAAAAGCGAAACACTATGTTCTGAAAAAAGCGAACAAAATTATTTATCGTGGAATTTGATACGATAAAATTGTAACATAATTTGAATTTGATTATTTAACCAAAGACAGATTATGTTATAATTTAGTAAAGAGTTTAACACCCAATATCGTTTATTGAAGCAGATCAACTAACCGAAAGTTTTAAACTTTGGGGAAGCTTACACGAAAAAAATGGCTTAAATAATCCACATTTGATTTATGCTAAAAAACATCATCCAAACCTTTCATTAGCTAATTGCATGAAAAAACCATTACTTTTCTTAATTCTCCTCACAACTATATTTCAGGCACGAGCCACTGATTTTCATGATTCTACACGCACTAACCACTCAAAAATCCTTCATTTTTTTACTGGGAATAAATATCTCGTTGCTCCATTTGTTTTTTATATGCCTGAAACTAATTGGGTTTTGGGAGCTGGCATAAAACGTTTTTTTAATGCTGGAGGTGATGGAGATTCACTTACTAGGGTCTCAAACGCCGCCATCTTTTTACAATTTTCTTTGAATGATCAGCTGATGTTCGAGCAAAATTATCAGGTTTTTACTAAAAAGGAAAAATACTATTTTGTCGGATATTATGGTTACAGTCGGTTTCCAGTCCTTTATTATGGCGTTGGTAGCGAAGCAAAAACAATCAATGAGGAAGCCATAACTTACGAATTACTCCGTTTTGATAATCTTTCCTATCGAAAAATTAGCAAACATGCGTTTGCAGGATTGGGCTGGCGATATTTCAAAATGTATAATGTGAAAGGAAGTGGCAATGGTATTTTAGAAAATAGTAATACCCTTGGCAAAGACGGTTCAACCGTTTCTGGATTGAATATTTCTTATCAATATGACAATCGAGACAATGTGCTAACGACCACCAGCGGGAATTTTGCCCAAATAATTTATTCATTTCACAATCAACTGACGGGAAGTAGTCACACATTTCAACGATGGCAAATTGATCTCCGCAAATTTCATCGCCCTTTTCAGCATCGTCAAGACGTGTTGGCTTTCCAAACTTATGGTTATTTCACTGCTGGAGATGTTCCTTTTAATGAGTTAGGTTTATTGGGCGGAGATATGATTATGCGAGGATATTACATCGGAAGTCTTCGTGATAAAAACCTTTTGGCTGCCCAGGCTGAATATCGTTGGCAAGCCTTAAAACGTTGGGGTTTAGTTGGTTTTGCAGGTTTTGGAAGTGTGAGCCAGACAATCCAAGAAATCAGATTAAACAAACTTCTACCTAGTTATGGTGCGGGATTGCGTTTTAAAATAAATCGCAAAGAAAATGTAAACTTGAGGGTGGATTATGGTTTTGGCAATGGACAACAAAACCTATATTTCTATATCGCAGAAGCCTTTTAAAGGACCCCTACCCTACCTGAACGTAAAATAAAAAGATTAAAAAATTGCCAGTTTAGTCTAGGTGAAAAAAATGCTAGGGTTCGTTAAAAACTACCAAATGCAAAAAAAAAATTATATTTGGCTTGTTTGCAAATGATTTTGGCATCGTTAAATCGATAGACAATTGATTCGCAAATTTTCACGCAACTAGATAAAATAGAACGTTTTAATCAACCTAATGAAATTTAGAAATAAATCAAAAGCAAAAATTGGCGTAATTGTGAAAGAAACTTTGACGATGGTGACATCACGAGGAAATAATTTACTAAAAAAAAAATTAAAAAATATTAGAAAAGGTTAGTTCTTAATTACCCTTTGTATATTTTTACAATTAAAATTTTTCTTTTCCCCAACCTCAACAAATGAAAAAACAACTACTAATCCTTGCGAGCGTATGCTTTCTAAGCACAGCTTCCTTCGCTCAAAAAACCCTTATCCATTGTGGAACTCTCATTGATGCCGTAAAAAATGACGCTCAGTCTCAAATGACCATTGTGGTTGAAGGCAAAAAAATCACGGCGATTCAAAAAGGCTTTACCAATCCAGCCGGAACTGATAAAGTCATTGATTTGAAATCCCAAACTGTAATGCCTGGGCTCGTGGATATGCACGTGCATTTAGAAAATGAAACCAGCAAAGGTGGCGAAATAAAACGTTACCAACAAAACCAAGCTGATATTGCTTTTGATGCGGCAAAATACGCTAAAACAACCCTGCTAGCAGGTTTTACGAGTGTTCGAGATTTGGGTGGTACGGGTGTGAATTTGGCTTTGAGAAATGCCATTAATCGAGGAACGGTCGTTGGACCAAGAATCTTCTCCTCTGGCAGAACCATTGCTACTACTGGTGGACACGGTGATCCTTCAAATGGTCTTTCCGATAAATATACCCTTGATAATCAATACCTTACCGGAGTTGTAAATGGTGTTGATGAATGCCGGCAGGCAGTTCGCCAGCGCTATAAAGAGGGTTCAGATTGTATAAAAATTACGGCAACTGGAGGCGTTTTGAGTATTGCAAAAAGTGGGAAAGCCCCCCAATTTACGGAGGAAGAAATCAGAGCCATCGTTGAAACTGCTAAAGATTATGGTTTTCACGTAGCTGCACATGCACATGGTGCTGAAGGAATTAAAAGAGCCGTAAAAGGTGGCGTTACGACCATCGAACACGGAACTTTCTTAGATGATGAAGGAATTGAATTAATGAAAAAATATGGCACCTATTTAGTACCGACAATCATTGCTGGAAAAACTGTGGCAGATTCTGCCAAAATTCCGGGATATTATCATCCATTGGTTGTTCCTAAAGCGTTGGAAACAGGCCCAATCATTCAAGCAACTTTTGCAAAAGCCTATAAATCGGGCGTTAAAATTGCTTTTGGAACAGATTCAGGTGTTTCATTGCACGGATACAACGCTTACGAATTTCAATATATGGTCGAGGCTGGAATGCCAGCCATGGAAGCCATAAAAGCTGCTACAATTACTCCCGCAGAGATTATCGGCAATCAAAAAGATTTGGGAACAATTGAAGCCGGGAAAATTGCCGATATTATCGCCACCGATGGCAATCCACTGCAAGACATTAAAGTTATGAGAAAAGTATCTTTTGTCATGAAAGATGGTGTGGTATACAAATAATTATCTAAACGGATTAAAGAGCTATGAATTGAATTTAAGCGATTCGATTTCGTAGCTCATTTTTTTGTAACTTGCACTAATCTCAATCCAATCAGTGATTGATTTATCATTTCAACAAATCCGTATTTTAACATAAGTTTCAAAGCGTAAATTTACGATGAAACCTATCGATCTATGTGGTTGCAAAATAACAAAAACAATGTTAAAATCAATGACAGGTTTCGGTAAAGCCGTTTCAGAATCCAACAGCTTGACCGTAACAGCTGAGGTAAAATCTCTCAACTCAAAATTTACTGATATTTATTGCAGAATCCCTAAAAGCTTGTCTTTCAGAGAGATAGAAATCAGAAATTTATTAACTCAAGCATTAGAAAGAGGTAAAATAGAGTTTAATCTTACCACCAATTATGCTGATGTAGCCAGTTCTGGTACGAGCATTAATCGCCCTTTAGTGAATGCATACATGAAAGATTTAAAGGAAGCTTCCGAAAGTTTTGGCGGAGACGACCCGATTGAATTATTCAAAATTGCTTTGACTTTGCCTAATGCCTTCAACACTGAAGTGACTTCTGAAGAACAAGCCCAGGCAGAATGGGAACAAATTTTGAAAACGGTTAACGATGCCATCACTGAATGCACAAAATTTCGTTTGAGAGAGGGGGCCATTGTTTCGGATAAATTCGTGGAATATATTGATATGATTAGCACCCTTTTAACCGAAGTAGAATCTCAAGATAAAACCAGAATTCCTGCCGTGAGGGAGCGTTTAAGAAAGTCGGTATTGGAATTATTAGGTGATGATGAATTTGACAAAAATCGTTTCGAACAAGAGTTAATTTACTACATTGAAAAATACGATATTTCAGAAGAAAAAGTACGTCTAAGAACACATTTGAATTATTTTAAAGACGTTTTGAAAGAAGGAAATGGCAAAAAATTAAACTTTCTCTCTCAGGAAATTGGCCGGGAGATTAACACAATTGGCTCAAAAGCAAATGATGTGGTTTTGCAAAGGATTGTGGTAAATATGAAAGATGAATTGGAGAAAATTAAAGAACAAACTTCAAACGTGCTTTAAGGAAAAATGTAACAATGTAGCCTCGGAGGCTAAGATTAAACTGGGAGATGATTTATCAGTATTAAAAATTATTAATTCTAAACAATTTTCCCTAAGTTTAACTCACATTAGAATTTTTTCGGTAAATATGAATAAATATCCTCGTCAGGTATAAATTTTATCAAGATTCCGTTTTTCCATTTTAATCAATTTTAACCAATCTTTTGAAAAGAATATTTCCATTCTGCATCGCAATTGAAAGCAGAAAAATGCCACTTTTAAGACCCGTTCCATCGATTTCAATATTGTTCAAACCATTAATTACATCGTACTGTAAAGTCCTCAAAAGCAAGCCCTGTGCATCCACCAATTTCAACGTTGCAACTTGCTTTTTCAAAGAATACAAAGAGAGATTAAATTTGTCTTTACTTGGATTTGGATAGACTACTTCTAAATAATCCCGATAGCTTACTTCAGCGCAATTTTGCCCTTCTGGACAAACTTGTCCACTTTTACAGTTCAAATATCGTTGTTCAAGCGAAAATAATTTAGTAATTGTACCCCCGAAACGAACGTATAATTGTTTATCTTTCCCATTTGCAAATGAATCTAACGTATTTTTGGGAACTGGAAAGCAGAAGGATTTATACAACAATTTATCACTTTGGTAATTAAATGCTAAATCTGTTCGATAGCCAAGATTAGCCACTGCCGATCCAATCTTTTGCTTATCTAAATATACATCAACTGATAAAAAATCATCGTAATTTTGGGTATCAAAAGCCCACCCTTTGACACTACAACAATTAGCCGATTCAATCCAACCTCGAAAGGTTGCAGGTGCAAGTTTTCCTGCGATTTCATTTGGGTCATTATAAGGTTTATCAGTATCAATCGAACCATTGCAACCTATACAGGCTTGTCCTTTTCCTTTTTGAGTAAGGTAAAATATTTTAGTAATACCCTGCCCAAAAACGGTTAATTTCCCTTTGCGAGTAGAAGTGTCTGGATTTGCGGCAATTTTAAGGGCAAAAAAGCCGTTATCGACTGTTGAAACAGGGTCGGTAATTAACCAAGAAACATCTTTTGAAATGCTAATTTTAACATTTGACCCTACCAATACTCGATATTCTGCGCCAATAGAAGAGGTGGTGTTGATAGAATCCGGAGAAACTGTAAGAAAAGGCTGCCCAACTCCTTTCTGAGCAACAGTAATTATTTTGCTTAGATCACCTGCCTTCAAAATAACTTTGCCTTTTCGAGTACCTGTATCGGGATTTGCGGTAACTTTTAAAACAAAATTATTATTAAAATAGCCAGTATCCACGCTGGTGCTCAACCAATTCACATTTTTGGAAATCAGCCATTTCGTATTGGAAGAAACCGCAATTTTATATTCCGTGGCTTTAGTTAAAACATTGTTAAGCGAATCCGGTGAAATGATTAAGCGATATTTTGCTCCACAAGTTCCTGAACCATTTCCATCACAGGCTAACACTTTCGAGTCTCGGCTGTCTTCCAAAAGCGTACTGGTATTGGCAAATCGTGCATAAATTCTTTTGACTTGCCCAGATTTATACCAAGCCGAATCTGGTAATGAAAAATTAAAGGCTCTAAAATTTGCTTTAGCATTATTGAAAGTTGTTACTAAATCCGGCCGATTTCCGATATTTGCTTGTGTTGTCCCAATTTTGACACTATCCGCATAGATATCAATCAACTGAATTTCGTCAAGATTTTTTGTATTCACCGCCCAACCACTAATTTTATCGCAAGAAGAAGATTCCATCATTCCTTTCAGACCATCATTAGCTTTTGGTATATTACCAACTTTTTGACAATCAGAAGCATATACTTCTTTAAAATTCGGGATCGAACTACAAGATGATAATTCTGAAGGCGATAATTTAAATAGTTTCCCCGTCACAAAACTTTCATCTAAAAATACTCTCACTGGTTTGTCGCCATTTATTTTTTTTAGATTTGCCCAATCTTTATACGAACGGCAGTCGTTATTTGGATCTGTTTTTTTGAAGGCACAACCACCATCTTCCAATAATTCATAAACCGAGCTTGTGGTTGTTCCACAGGTTTCAATTTTCTCGACTTGTTGATTTCCTTTGATAAATCGATTGGTCATCCGCTGCAACATTTCTCGATGCGCTTGATTATTTATCACATCAAATGCAAAAGCAGCCACCAATTTTGCACCATGGGTGAAGGCTTCCTTGAAATGCAGTTCTTGCAAATCAGTTCTATCTCTGAAAGATTCCACCTCCATCATAAGCCATTTATCAGGAAAATTAGTGCGAGCCACTTCCATGATAAACCGGTGGTCTTGGTATGGATTACTGTTAATTTTAATCCCATCCGTTCCTTCTCCAATGTCTTTAAATCCAAAAGTACCTCTTTGAACGGAGGCTTGATCATTCAAAGAACCAAAATCATTAATAACTTTCAAAGAATAATCAAAGTTCTTCACCGTCTTCAAAAATGCCATTGAATAGCCTTTTAAAAGCGTATGACGATACATATACCAGTCATTTCCAGCCCGTCCCAATAGAAAAACTGTCCAATTAAATTGCCCCGTTGGCTTGGGCGGCTCCAAACTATTGAAGGAAGAAAACCGGTTGGCGAAACTTCCCCAGGAGCTTTTTAATTTATTGAAATCATTGAGATATTTAACTTTCAACCATTCTCGAAAACCAATAATCATGGATTGAGAATAATCAAAGAGCGTATTGGTAGCACCATCTAATCCTTTGGTGGTAAAAAATGGAAAACCAAATTCCTGTTCGGGTGTAATGACAGCGGAGAAATAAAGAACATCACCCGCATCAATCACGGGCTTGTATCGTTGTAAGACTTCTTTGGTAAAATCTTGCATTTCATTCAATGCTTTTAGGGATGATAAACTGGTAGTCATCACCTGCCCGCAATCATCAGTGAGCTCACAACCTGCGTAGCCAAAAGATTGTTGATGAACTTTGGCAATACCCTTGTCATCAATGCCCAACATTCTTTCAGAAGCATCAAAACCATTGCAAGTTGGCACGTTATTATCGAAAGGGTCACCGACTGTCTTGTTGTCACACCAAACAGAAAAAACAATCCTAAAACATATTTTCATTCCCCTATTGCGGGCAGTAGCAATTTGATCATCGTATTGTTGCCAAGGATTGGTTACACTTACTTTTTTACCCGAAATTATATCTTTTCGTATGCTAATTATAAAGGCATTCATCCCTAAATCAGCCGCCTTATTGATATCGTCCAATTGCGGAAATCGTTGGTTAAGATTGACTAAAGAAAAAGCTAAATATCTTTTATTATCCTGAGCAAGAAGCTGTTGGGATAGTAAAAATATAAGAAGTAGTAAAGTGATTCTTTTTGTATACATGAGTTAGGTATCTAATAATCAATGGATTAATTTTAAACTATTATCTGGAAAGAAAGTATTAATTAAAATCGATGGCGTACTAACAAACTATTTCATACTTACAAGCGTTACGCCCGCTCCGCCTCGGTCAGCGTGTTCGTCTTGGGTTTTAGCGACTTGCTTATACCCACGTAAATGATTACGAATTAAAGTTCTTAAAATGCCGTCTCCTTTGCCGTGAACAATCCTTAACTCATCTTGCCCAAGCATTAGTGCATCATTCATAAATTTATCAACTTCCATCAAGGCTTCATCTCCACGTTTGCCACGTAAGTCAAGATTAAACGAAAAATTCATCATTTTATCATTCATATCAACGCCCACGATTTTAGATTTCGCTGAGGCTTTCTGTTTGAATTCTTTGCGTGATATTTTCTCTAAACGATTCAATTTCACCGTTGTTTTCAAATCTCCAATAGCCACTTCGGCATCTTTTCCACGCATTCCAATAACTTCTCCCAAAGCCTCCTGTCCTTTAATTCGCACCAATGAACCAACAATTATTTCTCCGGTGATGACTTCTATAAAGTCCTTTTCAATATTTTCGTTGTTATCAATCTTTTGAATTGTTGTACTGATAACCAATTTTTCTACATTCAAACCATCTTGAAAATCTTGCAATTCTTGTCTAATTTCCTTAGTGGTTATCTTGTCAGCTCCTTGTTCACGAATATCCTTAATGGTTGCTTCAATTTTTTGATTGGCATTTTTGACCAATTCTTTTGCCTGCAATTTTGCCGTATTTAGAATCGTCTTTTTTTCATTATCTAAAAACGTTTTCAAGGAGGAATATTGTTCCAATAATTGATCAAGTTTCCGTTGTTTCGTTGCATTTTCAACATTTTTATCAACAAAAACTTTACGTTCAATTTCTAATTCTTTCAACAATTTTTCAAAGCTAACTTGCTGGTTACCAATTTTTTGTTTCGATTTATCAATGATTGCTTTTGGTAAACCAATTTTGTAGGCAATCTCAATGGCGAAAGAACTTCCAGGCTTTCCAATTTCTAATTCGTACATCGGCTCTAGGTGCTCAGCGTCGTAACGCATCGCCCCATTTGTGATTCCTCCAGTACGATCAGCGAAGGTTTTTAAGTTGGTGTAATGCGTATTGATGGCTCCGTAGGCACCTGATTTATTGAGGTCTTCCAAAATACTTTCGGCAATTGCGCCACCCAAACTTGGTTCCGTTCCTGTGCCAAATTCATCAATGAGAAAAAGTGTCTTTCTATCGGAATTTAAGAGAAAATGTTTCATATTCGTCAAGTGAGAAGAATATGTACTGAGGTCATTTTCAAGGCTTTGCTCATCACCTATATCAATAAAAACGTGTTTGAACATCCCAATTGTTGAATGTTCCGCCATCGGCACTAACAAACCACATTGATACATAAATTGAAGTAACCCCAGTGTTTTCAATGTCACAGATTTCCCGCCCGCATTGGGACCAGAAATCAATAGAATTCTGTTTTCAGCATTGAGGGTTATCGTTAAGGGTTTTACGGTTTTCTCTTGTTTTTTAAAAGATAAATACAACAAAGGATGTACAGCGTTTTTCCAGTCAACTACCTGACTATTAACACTTAAAGGAGCAATTCCGTTTACTTCAATTGCTAATCTGGCTTTGGCTCTTATAAAATCTATGATGCCTAAAAAAGTATAAGCCTTTCTTAAAACTGGAATGTGTGGACGCATTTGATTGGTTAATTCCAATAAAATTCTCACAATCTCACGCTTCTCGGCAGATTCCAGTTCACGAATTTCATTATTTGCCTCTAAAACTTCGGTAGGTTCCATAAAAACCGTTTTTCCCGTATCAGATTCATCGTGTACAAAGCCTTTTATCTTTCTTTTGTGTTCGGCAGCAATGGGGATCACCATTCTACCACCTCGCAAAGTGAGGGAAAAATCGTCTGAAATCCAACCATTTGCTCGAGCATTTTTTAAAATTCGGTCTAACGTTTTCCTTAAATCATTTTCTTGCCCTTGCATTCTTCGACGAATCGCCTGTAATTCTGCACTGGCATTATCCTTCAGCTTACCTCTATCGTCAATAATTTTATCAAGAGCTAATAAAAATGCCCCCCAGCCCCCGAATGGGGAGTTAAAAATCGGACTCGAAAACTCTCCCTTCGGGGGTTGGGGGGCTTCTATTGTCTGTTTTACTAATTCACGTAAAGCTGGGAATTCTTCTGGCTGTTTTTTATCGAAAAAACGTAAACATTCTTGGATGGTTCGAAGAGAAAGTTTGACGTTAAAAAACTCTTCTTCGGTCAAAAAAGCCCCTTCGATGGAGGCTTTTGAGAGTTGATAATTGACGTCTAAATAATTTTGGGAAGGGAAAGCTGTGGGTTCAAATTGCAGAATATTCTTCATTTCATCCGCCTGACGAATCATTTTCTGAATCAAGTCATAATTATCAGAAAAGCGAACTTTTTCAACAAAATTACGACCTAACTGACTAATGCACAGCTCATTGAGTCGTTCACGAATCTTATCAAAACCTAATTTTATTTCTATATTTTGTGGGTAAAGCATTATAGTTCTTTTATGTATCAAGATTTTCCTAAATCGTTATGATCTATTTTGAAAACATTAAATTGATATGTATGGTTTTTTATTTGTGAGTAAATAAAAGTTGACCGCTTTCATTCCGAACAATTGAAGCCAATGATTGCATTGTTGAACTGGCTTTCACTGAACAGTAGCCGTAAATTGAGATTAAAGATTTGCGCTTTAAATCAGTTTTTCAAAAGCTTACAGATTGCTTCATTGGACTCGTAATGACAGAGTTTACATCTTAATTACTCCATCCGCATCCGCCAACAACTCCTGAATTTTAAATACCGCATCTTTATTCAAACTTCCATATAAGTGAGGAAAATTAATTCCAAGCTCAAATAAATCTTCATATACAAGATTTGAACTTAGTTTTTGCGGATTGATATGGAGCAAAAACAACTTAATTTCCCCTTGAAAGTAATTTAATAAAGTCCCATTTACTTGTTCAGCGGTAGATAAATGAATAAATTTTTCTTCCGATAGCGTTTTTGACTCATAATAATCTTTGTTTGCAAAGTTTTCCCACCATTCGGGGAGTACGATGTGATATATTGTAGTTTCCATGACCTAAATTTACGGATAATTGTTGTTAAATTGACAAAGTTAGTCATTCGCTAATGTTGAAGGTTATAAATTCAAACTCGCTCGTCAATTGGAATGTTCACGGAGTAAGCGCTCAGAAATCAATTAAATATGTACGATATCATTATCATTGGCGGTGGTTTAGCAGGATTGGTTAGCAGTATTAAGCTATCCAAAGGCGGGAAAAGCGTGCTATTAATTGAAAAGAAAAAATATCCTTTTCATCGAGTTTGTGGAGAATATATTTCTAATGAAACTCGCCCTTTTTTAATATCCCTTGGCTTAGATTTCAGCAAATTAAACGTGCAGGAAATCAATAAATTTCAATTCACTTCTCCCTCAGGAAGAATTTTAGAAACAAATTTGGACTTGGGCGGATTTGGCATCAGTCGTTACACAATCGATGAAGAATTATATCAATTAGCCGAGTCAGGAGGCGTGACGTTTTTATTGGAAAACACGGTAGAAAGTGTTGATTTTAAAGGAGATAAATTTACCGTAAAGACCGCTTTTGACACTTTTGAGAGCAAATATGTAATTGGAACATTCGGCAAAAGAACAAAATTAGATGCCACTTTAAAAAGGATTTTTTTTACAAAAAGAAGTCATTACATTGGGGTAAAATATCACATAAAAACCGATTTTCCGAAAGATTTAATTGCCCTTCACAATTTTAAAGATGGTTATTGTGGTATATCAGCCATTGAAGATAATAAATATTGCCTTTGTTATTTAACCACCCGTGAAAATTTAAGAAGGCACGGAACAGTCTCAGAAATGGAAAGAAATATTCTCTGGAAAAACCCTCATTTACAGAAAATATTCACAGAATCTGAGTTTCAATACGATAAACCCGAAGTAATCAACGAAATTTCTTTTGCTCCAAAAACAACCATCGAAAATCATATACTCATGGCTGGTGATGCTGCGGGTTTGATAACGCCGCTTTGTGGAAACGGAATGGCAATGGCAATTCACAGCGCTAAACTACTGTCAGAAAGTATTTTGCAAAATTATAACGATAGAAATTTGGTAGAAAAAACCTATCAAAACGCTTGGAAGAAGGAGTTTATAAAACGCCTTTGGATTGGCAGGAACGTCCAAAAATTATTTGGCAATGAAATAGTTTCGGAAATTGCCCTGCGTATCATGAAAGCCATTAAACCCCTTTTGAATGCGGTAATAAAGGCGACTCATGGGGAAATAATAGTCCCCTAAATCCCCAAGCGCAAAAAATTAAAAACATTATTTTGTTCCCCCTGCTGGAGTTTAGGAAGCTTTGCCTTGGTCTAAAGGAAGTACCGTAGTATTTTTCACTTCCGACATTACAAAAGAACTACTAATATGCGCAACGCTTTGTAAATCAGATAGTTTTTTTTGGTAAAACTCATTATACGCCTCCATATTTTTGACAATTACTTTTACCAAATAATCATAATTTCCCGAAATTACGCTACATTCTATCACCTCTGGAAACTGTTTAATTGACTCTTCAAATTCTTCAAAATGATTTTTTTGTTGCTTATCTAGAGAAATACTGCAATAAACCACCAGTGGATTTCCCAGCAACTTTTTATTCAAAATCGTCACGTATTTATCGATTATACCTTCATTTTCCAAACGCTTAATTCTGTCGTGGGTTGGTGTCATTGAAAGATTTATCTTTTGAGAAATTTCTTTCAAGGTTAACTGTGCATTTTCTTGAAGTAATTGTAATATGCGAATATCATTTGCATCGAGTATCATAAGAAAAATTTACTTATATTAATTATTTGAAACGCAATATTCGGAATTTTTTCCTCCAAATATGCACATTTATTTAATTAGTTTCTTATTATTTCAAAATTAACAAAACTATTTTCTGTATTCTTAATTTTGTATGATAATTCATTTAAAAACCAAGGATATTTCGGTTCAGGAGTTTTATGTTAAAGTTTTCATCCAATTCAAGATTTGAAAACACTTTACATCCAAAACACTAAAACCTTTTACATCCAAAATCTCCAAAATTATGATAATTGGTGTTCCAAAAGAGATTAAGAATAACGAAAACCGAGTAGCAGTAACCCCTTCAGGTGTAGCGGAATTTAAGAAAAATGGTCACATCGTTTACATTCAAACGCAGGCTGGTTCGGGAAGTGGATTTTCAGATGAAGACTATGTGAAAGCTGGCGCTAACATTTTGCCAAATATTGAAGAAACCTATGCTATTGCAGAAATGATTTGCAAAGTAAAAGAACCGATAGCTTCTGAATATCCGCTAATTAATGAAAATCAATTATTGTTTACCTATTTTCACTTTGCCTCTTCAGAAGAACTAACGCATGCCATGATTGAGCGAAAAGCCATCTGTTTAGCGTATGAAACGGTTGAAAAAGCAGATAGAAGTTTGCCACTTTTAATACCAATGTCAGAAGTTGCAGGGCGCATGGCGATTCAAGAAGGAGCAAAATATTTGGAAAAACCGATGGGTGGAAGAGGAATTTTGTTAGGGGGTGTTGCAGGAGTAAAACCTGCCAATGTACTTATTTTAGGCGGTGGAATTGTAGGAACGCAAGCTGCAAAAATGGCAGCTGGTTTGGGCGCAAACGTAACGATAATGGACGTAAGCTTACCAAGGTTACGCTATCTGGAAGATGTTATGCCAGCAAATGTTGATACGGTTATGTCAAACGAATATAACATTCGTGAAGCCATAAAATTGTCGGATTTGATTGTAGGAGCGGTTTTGATTCCGGGGGCAAAAGCACCTCATTTAATCACAAAAACAATGTTGAAAGAAATGCGTCCGGGGACAGTAGTAGTCGATGTGGCAGTTGATCAAGGTGGTTGCATCGAAACTTGTACACCAACAACCCATGAAAATCCTACGTTTGAAATCGATGGAATTGTACATTATTGTGTGGCGAATATGCCCGGTGCCGTTCCTTACACCTCTACTTTAGCACTCACTAACGCTACCCTTCCTTTTGCTATTCAGTTGGCCAATAAAGGGTGGAAGAAAGCTTGCCAAGACAACGAGGAATTAGCCAAAGGGTTGAACATTATCAATGGAAAAATTGTGTACAAAGGTGTTTCAGATGCTTGGGGATTAGCATTTACCAGTGTTGAAAATTTGCTATAATCTTACAATTCGATTAAACTTTATAATTCAAATTCAGCAGTTGATTAAACCAAATTAACGCTAAAAAATCTTATAGTGGTTAGGAATATAGTAAAACCCGTCAATAATTTTGACGGGTTCTCTCTTTTATTTTAAGCACCATTCAAATTCATCTTTATACTGAAAAAGTATCTCTTCAATATCTGCCAAGGTAAAATCTGGTCGGTGAAATGGGCTTGGTAAATCTTCAAGCAACAGAAATTTTTTATCTCCTAAACTGCCTAACAAATTCTCTGCCCCCGTTTTCGTGCCACTTTGCAAGTATATTTTATCAGCATAAATATTCTTAAAAGCACCAATTCTTTGCGTAGTATCATAAATAGTCAAGTCGGTGATATATTCGTTTTTCTCAGTCTCGACTATTTCATAAAGTATTTCAAATGTTTGGGCTGAATTAATATCATCTTCTCTTAAGGCCAATCGTTCTGCAAAACTATTAAGTTCAGATTTTTCTACTCTCCTTTGATGGAAGTGAGATTTATTGTTCTCATCCATTGATTTTGCGGCAATTTCAATGGCCTCTTTCAAGGTTTTTTGAGCCATGCAAAATAAAATAAGGTTGTCAACTTGCTTCTTACTTTTCAGTTTGTAGTGCTTTATTACTCTTTCCAATTTTGGAATGTTGTATTTTCTCATTGTTTATTTTCTTTAATTTCAAAAAATGCCGACAATCCCAAAAGCCCAACCATCAAAATGGAAGCAACTAAATCTATAGTATTTCCCTTAGCAACTGTTTCTGGCATAAATTTGAACTCAATTTTATGCTTTCCAGCGGGGATAACCATACCTCTAAGAATGTAATTTGCTCGTAAATGTGGTTTATAAGCACCATCTACGTAGGCTTTCCAGTCGATATTTCCACGATAGTAAATTTCCGAGAAAATGGCCAATTGCTCCGTTTTTGCATTACTTTCATAGGTCATTAAATTCGGTTTGTAGTCGGTCAATTTAATAGCATTTGCGGTACTGTCGAAGGCAATTTTCAAATCATTCACTTGATCGGCAAATCTTTGGTCAATGAAGGCGGTTTGTTTTGGGTCAAATTTATCCAAAGATTTCATTTCTTCATCGGCATTTTTCACCAATTTGAATTCTTTCACAAACCAAGCGTTTCCACAAGCATTTGGATTTTGTCCTACGGTAGGCTGACCTCCTTGTTGTTGAGCGGGTTGCGTGAAATATTTGGTATTCAACATATCAAAAACCGCCATATTACTTTTAGAAAATTGATTTTCAATGATTTCTTGATAACGACGAAGTTTTGCACCGTGATAGCCACCCAATGATTTATGAAAATAAGAAGCCGAAGCATCGTTGGTAAAACCTTGTCCCGATACACCATCGTAAACTCTATAAATTGATTTATCTTTCAGAATTTGCTCATCAAGGGCCGTGGGCGCAAAAACTGCTTCTGCCTCCGATTTAGACACAAAATTATCGTTATTAAAATATCTTTTATCAACGCTGAACATATCAAAGACAACAAATAAGATAAGAATTGGATAAAAAACGATGTCTTTAATTTTATTTGAAACCCAAGCCCAAAGTAAACCAGCGGCCAATAAAATCAAGATTATTGAGCGGAAAGCGTCCGAACGCATAATTGACTCCCGGTCAGTTTGAATAGCTCTTATGATTTGTCCATCAACTGATTTATCGCCAATAATTTGCATGCCAGCATCATTTGCACTTTTAAAGCTGAAAAATAACGAAGGAATTATCGCAAAAATAAACGCTAAACCCGCCGTGAGTGCCAATGAATAAATCAATGGTTTTTTCAAATCATTGAAGGTTGGTTTTTCCGCACCAATTTGCTTTAAGGCTAAAATTGCTAAGGTTACAACGGCCAATTGAGTCATGGACAAAATCATCGTAATGGCTCTGAATTTATTAAACATTGGAAAATAATCGAACATGAAATAATTTAAGGACGGAAAATTTTTCCCCCAAGCCAACATCGTAAAAAGAATTGCCGAAATCAACAACCACCATTTAGTGTTCGTTTTAACAATGAATGCACCCAAGACAAACAAGAAAATGATAATTGCTCCAGCATAATCTGGTCCACCCACAAGCGGTTGGTCACCCCAATAAGCAGGACCATGTTCGGAAAATCCTGTTGCTCCCTCCTCCGGAATACCTGCGTTGACCATTGCTTTTAAAGTTTCCGATTTTTTTCCGCCTAAACTTCCACCCGAAGCTCCTCCGTAAAGATTAGGAATTAAAAGCGTTCCAGTCTCTCCAATTCCGTAACTATAACTGAAAGCATAATCACGGTCTAAACCACCTTTTGATTCCTTGTTAGACGTTAATTCTGTTGTACCCCGAATTGTTTCAGAAGAATAAACAGCATTACTCCACAAACGCATGGTATGATTTGCTAAACCAATGGAAGCTCCTCCGCCAAAGGCTAAAAGCGCAAAAACTAGCGGCTTAATTTGTTTCGATTTTATGTGTTCGATGATTTGTACGATGATATAACCTGCCAAGAAAAGCCCAAAATAATACGTGATTTGTATGTGGTTGGCATATAATTCGAGACTCATAAATAAGGCGGTAAGGGCGGCACCCAATAAATATTTACCTCTAAAACATAGAACTGCCCCTGTAGCAACCAGCGGTGCATAAGCCAACGCAATAACTTTAGACGTGTGTCCTGCGGGGATAATTACCATATTCCAAGAGCAGAAAGCAAAGCCAACGGCTCCTAAAACGGCTTGCCAGACGTTAGCACGAAGCGTAATTAACAAAATATAGATACCCACCATCATCAAAAATATCAGATTGATGGGTGTTGGAAGCATATTCATCAAATTTCCGCCGATGGTTGAGCCAATACTATTTGGATATTTACCATGAATCATAAATGCGGGCATTCCGCCAAACATGGAATTCGTCCACCAAGCAATCTCGCCCGATTGTTTAGTGTATTCAGTAGATTCATGCGAACCCGCCTGAGCCATGGTAATATCGTGCTGTGACAGTTTTTTGCCTTGCAATGCAGGCGAGGCATAAATCCCAGCTAATACTAAAAAGAAGATTATTGCGTATAAATGTGGCAGGATTTTTTTGAAAGAAAATTG
>Ga0114959_10000981_pt1 | contig 26053 bp, 26 predicted proteins | sample C_130625_EF_Meta_FD_87317 | JGI IMG/M metagenome (GOLD analysis project Ga0114959, IMG submission 87317) | Freshwater microbial communities from Lake Croche, Canada to study carbon cycling - C_130625_EF_MetaG | ecosystem: Environmental > Aquatic > Freshwater > Lake | place: Lake Croche, Canada... | reverse complement strand
TTCTCGTTTTTGGCTAAACGGATGAGACCTGAATAGATTTTCTAATGGATTGTAATCTCCACTATCATTTTCCTGTTTCATTCTTCTCCATAATTGCACACTAGCACATCCTTCATATCCAGTAGCAATTGCCAGATCTATTCCATGTAAATCACAAGCTGTTTCTTTTTTTTGATTAAAAGGTGTACTCATTAATTGAATGATTGGAGCTCCCGGAAGAGACGCTTGTTTAATTCCATATTTAATATGTCCAAGCTCATTATGGTACATTTCGTGTCCAATAATACAAGCCATTTCATCATCGGATTTACAAAATTCAAACATGGTTGTTGTAACATAAATTCTTCCACCGGCAGTGAATGCATTTAATTCTTCAGAATTGAGTAGAAAAATTTTATAATCAAATCCCCTTGGATTTCTTATGCTTCTATTTAGTTGGCTTAGAATCAACTTCAGTTTATTTAATTGTTCTCCATATTTAATAAACTCGTACTGGCTTTGTAGCTCATCGTACAATTCATTTCCATAATCAACCTCTTCTTGCAAACTAACTTCATTGCCATAATTGTCTAAAACAATTTCATTGATATCGCTTCCTGCGTTTAATATTTCTGTTTCATAATTGTCATTGGGGTCATTTAAACAACTGTAATCATAGGCAATATTCTCAGGATTTGAATCTGAAGAACCTGAAGTTTGATCTGTTGTAGTAACATCTGTGTTACCTCTATCCGATGTAGTCATAGAATCTATTTTGGTAGTTTCTACTTTATCAGATACTTTAGAATTTGACTTTGTGGGAGACGTTTTGTATACAAAAAAAATTATTGTAATTAGTAACAACAATATTAAAATGATATAAAAATTTGTATGTTTGTTTCCACCTTTTATTAATGGAGGCGGATAAGGCATTTTGTAATTATTATCTGCATCTTCGTGCTCATTTTTAGCATTTTTCTGATTGTTATTTCCAACCCATTTTTGCCATTGAATTGGCCTATCTATTCCGAGTTTAAGAATGTCACCTTGATTTAACATGATAGACCCATGAATTTGATTACCATTTACAAATGTTCCATTCTTCGAATTTAAATCCGTAATAAAAACATTGCCATCGCCATCTACAAAAGCTTCAATATGATATCTTGAAATAGAAGTATGTGTCAAGATAATATCATTATCATGTGCTCGTCCTATCTTGATTAATTTATGTTTCATACTGTCCAATTAGCTTTTATATTCCTAATCTATAATTTGCATTAAATCTTCTTGAAATTCTTCACAATTTTGATATCGATCAGCCGGATTTTTTGCGGTTGACTTTTGAATAATATGATTTATCAACCCGGTCATTGGTTTTTCATATTCATTTTTTGGAGAAACACTTGGCAGTGAAACAGTTTTTACAAGTTCTAATAGCTCTTCTCTACTCACATCTGCACCTACAAAAGGTGGCTTGCCTGTTATCAATTCAAAAAGTGTAACACCTAAGGAAAAAATATCAGATCTACTGTCGATGTTTTTTCCGTTAATTTGTTCAGGACTCATATAGTAAGGCGTTCCCATTATCTCTGCATTGAATTTCTTACTGGTATCGTGAGAGATACCAAAATCAATCACTTTTATTTCATCATGATTTGAAATCATAATATTTGCTGGCTTAATATCCATGTGAACGTATCCACAATTATGCGTGTACCCAATTGCGTTAAGTACTTCATTTAAAAATAAAGAAGCATTATGAAATGGAAGTGGGCCTGTTATCTCTTTAATATATTCTCTCAAATTTCTACCTTCTACATACTCCATGACCAAATAGCCTTCATCCTGGTCTAAAATCAAATCTTCTAATTTTACAATGTTGGGATGGTCTAATTCAAGGTAATGATTTGCTTCGCGTATAAATAAAGATTTAAAATGCGGATTTTTATATAAATACGATTGAGGTTCTTTTACAGCAACCGGCAACCCTTGGTTTATATCAATACCAAAATATACAGTGGCTGTTCCCCCCGCATTAATTTCATGCAAAATATCGATGTATCTTACTCTTTTCATGACGATTAATAACATTTATAATCAACCCATTCCCTTGCAGGTAAAATGCCGTATCTGTATTGATAACTACTCAACTTATTTTTATTTAATTCTATGATTTCTTCCGGATCAGATGGATAGTTACAATTTTGATTTGCATTATTTTTTATTCTATCTCTCAATAAAATTGCTGATTCATCTGAAGCTCCAATTTGAATTTGATAAGTGCCAGTTTGACTTCCTGTTCTTATTGTATAATGTTGTTTTGAACTTTGAGGGGGAGGTGGCGGCGGAGGTATTGGGCAGCCATTATTTGAAGCGGGACCAAATTCATCGGGACAATTATCATATTGATCCCAAACTCCATCGTTATCGCTGTCTTTTATAGGACAACCTCTATTTGAAGCGGGACCAGATTCATCAGGACAATTATCATTTGCATTGACAATTCCGTCGGCATCATTATCTGTTATAACTGTTGGTGATTCTTTTTTTTTTACATCAACTTTAGCTACAGTATCTGAAGGCGGTGGTATAACCGAAGTAGAATTGGGGCTTTCCGTCTGCTCATTAAGCGTTTTGACTTCTATAAGCTTGTTATCAATGATTGTAAGAAAAACTTCTTTGTTATCTCTTGAAATAATTTTATCCTCATTTAAAAATACCTCTGGCTTTTTTGCACTTAACTCCTCAAGTTCACCAAATGTTTTTGCTTCCAAATCGGTTTTTGTATACAAAATATTTTCGCCTTTCCTCAGACCAGTTTCTGCAATGATATTTTTATTGAAATACAAAAAACATCCAATTAGTAACAACACCACAATGAAAATTAAAAGTAAATATTTTTTCTTTTTTTCATCCTCTAATGGTGCTGCTGTTGTAAGATGGTATTGATTGGGATTTTCTATTTCTTCTGAAGCTTCTGTATTTTCATCCCCATCTGTTGTATTTAAATGAATCCATTTTTCCCAATGCACGGGTCTTCCTACACCAAGCTTTAAAATATCACCATGATTCAATTTGGTATCTCCTACAATAGGATGACCATTTACAAAAGTTCCATTTTTTGTATCCAAATCAGTAATAAATACATTGCCCTCCTCATCTATAAATACTTCCAAATGACTTCTGGAAATAGACTCATGAGTGAGCTGTATATCATTTTTTAACCCGTCTTTATTTTTATCTCCCCTGCCTACCCGGAGAAATTTATGTGCCATGTGGGATGGTTGATAACTATTGAATTATTTTGAATTTTATTTTTTTTAATGCTGGCAATTTATCTTTAAATTTAACAGAATCAATTTGGGCTTGAGTAGTTAAATATTTATTGTCTTTATTCCAGTCTTCAATTTGTTCTCTTGTTATTTCTTGCTTTCTTATTGAAGTATCACTTGCAATTAATTTGTTTAATCTTGCTATAAAATTTGCTTTTTTTTCTGGTGGTGCATAAGATTCAATACAAAAAAAAGTTGCATCATACACAAAAACACCTTTTAATTTAGGAGTTTTGGATTTAGGTGGGTTTGTTACCTGTGTATTAGTAGTGCCTTTTTCTACAGTGGAATTTCCATTTGTTTGGGGAGGGTCTTGTGGTGGGATATTAACAGCTACTTCATTTGAATTTTCTTTTATTTCTTTTATTTCATTAATTGTATTATCTGGATTCAACGCTAAAATGATTTTTTTTCCATCCTTGGTAATTATTTCATTATCACCATTTGATTCATACTTTTCATTATTATCTTTAATTTCTTTAATTTGATTATATGTTTTTTCTTGAAGATCAGTTTTAGTGTATGAATTCTTACCTTCTTTTTCGATAACTCCTGACTCTTTACCACCCAAAATAGTATCCTTAAAAAATAAAAAAACCCCCAAGCACAATACAATACTTACTGAAGCAATAATTATAGCGAGCTTATTACCTTTTTTGGGGTTTGGTTTTGACGTAGCTGTGTTTTCGGGAAACAAATTAGTTTCAGCATGCTTCTCATTTATGTTATCTGAACTTTTGGGTTTACCCGGATTAAACGATTCAAAAACAGAATGTTTGTAATGACTACTGCTTAACACTTTTACCAATACCAACGTAATATTATCCAAGCCACCATTTTCCATCGCGGCATTCAAGAGGTTTAATTTAGATACTTCAAGATTATCGGGGTCAATCATCTCCTCCATAATAGAATCGTGAATCATGCCATTGAGTCCATCAGAACAAAGCATAAACACATCTCCTTTTTGCACTTTAATTACCGCACTTGAAACAGTTCCTTTTACTTCAGAACCATGACCTAAAGCCCTTAAAATTTGATTTTTTTGTGGATGAGATTCTGCTTGATCATCGGTTATTACTCCAGCATCTACCAGATTTTGTACAAATGAATGGTCTTTGGTAATACGATGTAATTTATTTTCTGTTTTTAAATAAATTCTGCTATCCCCCACATGACCAATATAGCAATCGTCATTTTTTATCACCAGAACTACTGCTGTAGTTCCCATTCCTTTCAATGATGGCTCAGCTAGAGTATGCACATAAATTTGCTCATTTGCAAATTGCAATGCCTTATCAATAGCAACAAAAATATTGTCGTACGCTTCTTTTCTAAAATATTCTAAAATGCTTGTTACTGCAAGATTAGAAGCTGTTGCCCCACCTACATGGCCGCCCATACCATCACATACCACATACACTTTTCCATTAGGTGTTGACTCTTCTATTCCATATGAGTCTTCATTATGAGCACGCACTTTTCCTTTGTCTGTTATATACTCAAAACTAATTTCCATATTCTTGAAGTTTTAAATTTATTATGTTTGTATAAGAAGTAGTTTAGATAAAAAAGTTCAACACCATTTCTCCTGCCTGAACAAAATCTCCATGTTTGAGAATGGATTGCTGAACTTTTTGTCCATTTACATATAAGCCATTTGAACTTCCTAAATCTTTTACCCAATACTCACCATTAATCTTGAAATTTAATTGAAAATGATTTTTAGAAACAGTGGGATTATCTATTTTGAGATCGCAATTTTCAGCACGACCAACAGTGATTTGAGGAATCCTAATTTCAAAACGTTGCTTGGTATTGTTGCCCAATGTATAATCAAACCATGGATAATTACCGGATAGCAGCATTTGAGCTGATAATTCCTTATCTCGTATTTGATTGTCTTGTTCTATTTTTTTTCTTTGTTCTGCATCCCGTTGTTGTTGTTCTTTTCTTTTGATGTTTTCAAGCTCTTGTTGCTGAGCTGTAAGTTTAGCCGATAATAATTCTTCTTTGTCTCTATGTTGTTTGTCTATTTCTGATAGTTGTTGTTTTTGTAGTTTTCGCTCTGCTTCTTTTTTTATCTTTTCATTTTTAAACAAGCGCATGGTAAGAAAAACCGAAACACCTAACAATAAAAATATTATGGTAGACAAAATAGGATTCGCAACTATCCATTCAATAATATTTTTATTGGGAGAAGGAAGTAGAAAAGCCGTATTATCACTTTTAGCATCTATTTTTACCGCATGAGATTTTCCATCTTTTTCATAAGTGGTATTATAATTAAAAGAATAATAAAATCCAGCTTGTCTCTGTAAAAAACTATTCAAATAGCTATTCAGTTTTGAGGATGCATTAGCAACACTCATCGAAGGATCAGAATAATATAAACCGAAGCTTTCTTCACAAAGTGTTTTAATTGAATTGATCTGGTTTGGTTTGTAATAATTTATCCCAAAAATTGGAAAATTCAATCGTTTAGACCGAATACCTGGAGTTTCGCCAGTTGATCCAGCCACACAAGCCCTATCATCTGCTAAAACAAAAACACCTGCAGGAATGTTGAGGTTTTGCTTTTCTAACTGATCTAAGGTTTGATTGATTGCTTGGTAAATTAAAGTTCTATCGTTTATAGAACTGCAAAGGCTTTTCGTATCTCTAAGCAAAATAGATTCTAATTTTTTAAAAATTGCTATTGTGTCATCCGTAAAACTGATTGTATTGGGATAAAGAAGTTGACCAGCACTTTCATTATTAAAGTTGAGTATTTCAACTTTATCACCTTTATTAATGGCTCCTTTTCTGATGGCTTGTTTTACCACATTTCTATACCAATTTAATTCAAAAATGCCATAAGATCCCGGATTGAGAATTAGAAAAACAATACATTTATTTTTTGCAACAGAATCCTTAACGATTTCCTTTTTTGTAAAGTTTACTTTTACAGGATTTTCACTACTTTCTTCATAAAACTTAATAGCATCCTGGTTAATTCCATCTGGATTTCGCACCCATAAATCAGCCGATATTTTGGGATATTCATCTGTATTTATGTGCCTAACATCAAGCGTTTTTTGTTGGCCAAAAGAAAGATTTATCACAAACAAATAAATAATAAAAACTAATAGCTTTTTCAAGTGTAGATTTTTTAGGATAAATAATTGAATAAAAAATTGTTTTGAAAACTATTCTGCTGATTTAAATTTAAAAACAGTATCACCCAAACGAAGCTCATCGTTATCATTTAATTGATATGCTTTTTGAATTTCCATCTCCTCTCCATTTAAGAATGACCCATTAGCAGACATTTCATCTTTAACATAAAACTTACCAGATCTGTATAATATAGTAGCATGTTTACTTGAGATTGTACTGTCTTTTAAAAGCTTGATTGTATTAACAGGGTCTCTTCCAATGGTATTGTTCCCTTCAAATATTCTATAATCAACACCCATAGGATCAATAGTGTAAGATATTATCCATCCTACAATTTTACGAGCTGCTCTAGGTTCTGCTACTGGCTTTGCGCCAACATCACCTTCAGATGTACTTGCTGTAGGCATTCCACCTATGTACGTTCTATCGAATTGTACATTTTTATTTGATGATACTGGAGAAGGTGCACTAGAGGAAGGATTATTGTTTGTCCCACCTGGTGTGAAAATTTGTGTCCTATCACCTGAAAATCCACCTCCAGATACTTTTTCAGTATTAGCTTGATTTGAATACACTTCTGTTTTATTGGGATCTACCTCAGTAGGTGCAGCACCGCCACCAACAATTGTTCTATTCATATCAGCACCAGAAGAAGGTGAAGATTTTCCTTCAGGACAATAAGGGCAATTGGGAAGTGTTTCTTTGTAGAAATGACCCTTTCCACATTTTGTGTAACCTTGCATAATTGTATAATTTAATTTTTATTTATGAATCAATCTAACAAAAACACCAAAATTATTATACTTATCCAACAAGTCTTGTTCTCTAAGTACAATACGATTTTTTTCTGTATCATTTATTTCAGCAATCAAAAGAATATCATCTAGTTTTTCGTATGCTTTTTCATAACAAAAAAAACTAGCTGCATCACCACCATACCATTCTTTTGTGTTGTTTAGTCTAAAAGACAAAGGGGCTATATGCATATCAAACAAGTCTACTCCTGGCTTTTTCCATGCAGGATTTGGGGCTTTGCTATTATTTATCAATAAAGTAATGGTATTTGTTATTTTGTTATCGGTTGATTTGGAACTAAGTAAAATTTTTGTAACACTGTCAAAATCAGCTTGTTCAGGCAACCTCCAATTCGATTCTTGAAGCTTTTTAGATTGAGATAATAATATTAGTGCAGGAATATTTAACAACACGCCATATTTTTTTTCAATATCATCATTATGAAAACAATATGCTGGTTTTTTTTCTAAAGCGCATTTATTCCATGTTACTGAATCTTTAGCCTCCTCTATTTTATCAAAAATTGAAACTACCTGTTTTACATCTAAATTTTTGCTCGCCCATTTTAATGGGCCAATAGTTCGGTAATCTAAATCAGCAAACAAAGTTTCAGGGTTGTTAATTTTTTTTTGTTTGCTTTCTTGCAATTCAGATTCCAATTTATTTTTAGATTTTTCTATGTTTGATATTTTTTCATTTAACACCTTTACTAAATTTTTTGAATCATTCAAGCTGTCAATTAATTTTTCTATTTCTTCCTTCTTTAACTTTTGTTGCTTCTGAGCGTATATAGATTGACTGCAATAAATGCAACAAATAATAATGCTGATTAATATTTTTAAATTATTTTTCATATTCTAAATTACAATTCATTAGTTAAGGATATTCCATAAATTATTAACACAAAATATGTATTTTTTTTAAACTTATTGATTTATTCTCTTTGATTTTTTTTTTAAAGATTTATAACTAGGTATTTACATGATTTCTTTATGTTGCCAGGAGATTTTTTATAAGTTGGGAGATGCATTGAACAAGCGTCTCCACCTTCTAAAACCAGGGCATTATTACACTTAAATTTATTTGAAAAAAAGGCGGCAAATTGATAAAAACTTAATGGTGAATTAGACATTGCAAAAACGATAAATTGTCCATTATTTGAAAAAAAGGTTCCAACACCTACCCTAAAGTTTTTATTTGATGAATTAACATTAAAAGCAGGATTTATAACATTATCTGATATCAACATTGGACCATTTTGAATGGCATTGTTATAAAAAACAGATGAATTAAATTTTGAAGCATTTTTTATTTCTATTTCATTATTCAAGAAAGCAATAAATCCATTGGGTTGAATGTAGAAGTTGCCTTCGCCATTATTTAAATTAAGAGGTTGAAGCGGAATTTTTTCTTTAATGTATAATCCTAATAAATCACAATTGACATCTGTGGTACCTGCGTTTACGGCAAAAAAACTTCCTTGGATTGATTCAAAAATTTGTTTCTCTGTTTTTGTGCCATCATTTTCCAGGACATAAAAATGCTTTGAAATATTTGAATCTATTTTAAAAATTATCGCATCAAATGATATTCCATTAAAATTCAGGTTTTGTTTTTCAAGATATTGAGCGAAATTTTGTTTTGCAAAACAAAAAAAAATCATCCAAAAAAATAATGGCTTCATTAATTCGTTTTTTGAGTTTGAGTTTTATTTGATTTCTTCTTAAAAACACCTATAATCGGGCCTAGTTTTTGTCCGTTATCTAGTTCACCAAATACTTTTTTATTATAATTGAAATAATAACGGGAAACTGTTCCATCTAGATATAGCGCTTCTTTACAATGTAAGTAATCTTTAAAAACTGTTGCCATTTCATGAAAAGAAACTGGATCTTCTGATATCACAAATACTAGTTTTTGAACACCTTTTGAATTTACCATTACACCTACTCCGTTTCTAATGTTAGCATTTTTAGAGTTTGGGGTAAATGCTTTATGAATTTTGTTGTTGTGCACTAGCATAGGCCCAGACTGTGTTGCATATTTAATTGATTTGGGTGAATTTTTTACCCACTCCTGCGTTTCTATTATGCCAAAATGGGTTTTTGCATTTGAAGTGTCTATGAAAAAAACTCCATTGGGGTATAAATAAAAATTTCCATCGTTAGGTTTATTATTGGGATCAATTGGGGTTATAATCTTTCCATCTTGAATAAAAAGGCCTTGTGCATCATACTCTTTATTATACATGCCTGCATTCATTAAAAAAAAGGGTTGCTTCTTTTCTTTGTATAATTTATCCCAAAGTGATTTTATAGTTCTTCCATTTTCTTTGGTATTTGATGTGCTTAATTGTATGTCAAACGAATCATTATTAGATACAATTAATTTGAAATATTTTTTTCCTCCTGCATAAAAATATTGAGCAATTATGCTAGTATCGTAAGATAATACTTCTTCGAAACTTGGATATACTTCAGTTTTATATTTGTTGAATAACTCTTCTTTTTTAATTAAAGTATTAAGGTAATTTTGATTTAAAGTAGAGTCTTCTGTTTTAGCATTAATAAAATTCTTTTCGGTTGTTTTAACTTTAATAAATCCTGATTGAATACTTAAAAGTATTTTTTTGATTTTCGAAGAATCCGCTTTTTCTAGTTTTATTTTGTCGCTTGATTTTATTGAATTTATAATAATGCTGTCATTATTTGATAGCAGATAATCTTTGATTAAAATTGTATTAAGGTTTTTGAAATTGTATTTATTTTTTGAAGCACTATCTATTAAAATTTTAAAGAGATTTTTTAAACTATCTGTTGTTATTGATTTTTCAAACTGAACTAGTGTTATTTTCTGAATGGAATCCAATTGATTTATAAATGTTAATTTATTTTGCTGATTATTTTTAATCTGCATAGAATCAAACACCATTTGATTGTATGCATTTATTACATTTTCATATAGTACTATGTTTTTTTGAAATTTATTTTCATACACACTATCGATTGTATTTTTATTAAACTTGAAAAAAGAGCAATTTTTATTAATAGCGCAGAAGGCCACAATCGAGATTAATGAAAAAGTGCTTAGATAGATTAATTTATTTTTTTTCATTTGTTGATTTAGAATTTAGTTTGATATAAACTTTGATGCCATTTAATTTGTCTTGTTATTGAAAGTATTTTAATTACATTATTTTATACTTTTTATTTTTATTTGATTAATTAAAAATTCAGCTGAAGCTTCAGAATTTATTGGTAAATAAGCGCCTTTTCCTAAATCACTTAAAGCTTTCAAATTGTCAATAGGAATGCTTGATTGTGAAAAAGCCATAATATTTAATCTTATTGGATTCACCATATTATTAGCAGAAGATTTAATTAATTTCTCTTGTTTTTTCTCTAAATAAAAATCCATATCTGAAGCTACATAAATTTCATTGTTGGCATTATCTATATAGTTATTCTTTAAATGGCTATAGCTATATTCTAAAGCAGTTGCTCCTTCTGTACCTCCAAACGGTTTTAAGTTATTGATAAGGTTTATTATGCTATCCTTATTTACAATCTGTTGTTTATTCAGGGTTAATTTAATTGTATCGGCATATGTTATGATGGATAAATAGTCAATTGCTCTTAATATTTTAACCAATTTTATTAATGCGAATTTCAGATGATCCATCTTATTTGATTCTGCCATTGAAGATGATGCATCGATTAAAAAAACGATGTTGTTGGGCTTGTAATTTGTTGAAAGTGTATCTGTATATTTTATAGTAGTTGGTGGAGGTAAAACAATATCTTGTTCAGGTATTTCAACGATAACTTGTGTGGTGTCTGTAGGTGGTGACTGTTTAACAATTAAAGGCGTATCTGGGATTACAATTTGCAATTCTGGGATTTCTTGAATCGTAACGGTAAAATCAGCTGATGAGTTGTTGCCACTAAAGTCTGTAGCGGTATATGCTATTTTGGTTTTTCCAATTGGAAACATTTCACCACTTTGTTTTCCTTCTTTCAGTAAAATATCTTTTATGGTACAATTGTCTGTAGCTATAGGATAGTTATACTCAAATATTGCGCCACCTAATCCTTTTTTAACTTGTATGGTTGTGTCTTTTTGTAGAAAAATTTTAGGTGGGGTTTTATCTTTTACTTCAATATAAAAAGTAGCTACTTGCGAATAGCCTGAGGTTGATTTTGCTTCAAAAACAATTCTATTTCTTCCTACTGGAAATGCTGAACCAGATGGCAAACCTTCAATTTGATTTAAGGATAGTTTTCCGCAATTGATATTGTTGGTTACTTTGGGTTTTGCAAAAGTGGCACTTGCAAAGCAATCATTTTTATTAGTTGACAAAATGATATTTTGAGGCATTTCCATTTCAAAATCTTCATTATTTGAAACCATTGTGCCTTTTTCATTATACAAGCCTTTTATTGCATTTGGAGATAAACAGAAATCATATATCTTCAGTTCATCAAGGGCGCCGTTAAAATATTCAGTGTTACCAGGAATATCTTTTCCAATATATAATGGATCAGGATTTTTTTCAAAAGCTAGTGTATGGTACTCAAAGAAAATCAAATCGCCATCCATAAAAACTTTTACTTGATTGCCATCATAGGTTAATGCATAAAAATGCCATTCGTCAGATAGCATTAAATGATTTTCAAAACTATAATCGCATTTTGTAAATGCAGTAGATAATGATATTGTACTAGAACCTGTTTCTGTATAGGGACTACAAGTATTTGGTTGTATTGATGTATTTTGTTGTGTTTGTAAGCGATATTGTGGGTTATAATTATCTTCCACAGAAGCACCTCCTTTGCACAAAACTGTAAGCCATTTATTATTCGAATTGGTATGAGATAATTTATACCATACTGTAAATGAAATTTGACTCCTTGGACTTTCCAAAGATTTTGAAGAAGGCACTTCAATAAATCCAGAATAACCATCAAATAATAATGCAGAGCAGGGGTTGCCAAATCTATCTGGTATTGGGGTTACACCACCTAGAATAATTCCATTATTATGAAACGCTGAAATGTCATTAGCTGTATTATTCATTGGATAATGTGCAATAATACGTTGAGCAGATGCATTCAAAAAAATAAATAACAATGAAGAAAGGATTGTCATTAATTTAATTGAAAACAATAATTTCATTACAATAGAAATTTATTCGTAATAATACACTAAAAGATTTGCAGCGCTATTTATTGGCATTGTACCCGAAAATCCTGATTTGTATTTTCCGTTTTCATCAAAAGTTTGAAAAACATCTTGGCATCCGGTATCTAGATTAATTAAATAAATGATATTATCCATGTCTTCTATTTTTTTAAGATAATCGGATACTTTAGTTGTAGCCTCATAAAGTGTGTTTTGTCCAGCCAAATTAATTAAGCAATGTATAATGTTTCCATCTTCATCTTTACAAACTGCTAAAAATCTTCTTTCTCTGGCATTAGGTGAGCCATTACTTCCTACGCCTAAAACACCTTTATAGTTTAATAAATGAGTTTGAAAAACCGTTGCTTCTTCTTCTCTAGCCCAGTTTTTAAATGTGCTAAAATCAAAAGCATTTCTTAAATTTAAAACAATTGATTTGCCCGTACTGGATTCTTTTACTGATAGATTTCCTTCCTTTAAGTTTGATGCAACAACCCCACCAGTAGCATACACAATTATCAATCCATCCATATCATCTTTTATTCTTGCATTTACCAATTTTCCTGCATCAAAACAAACACCCACAGGATTTGCCAATAATGGATTTCCACCACATAAATCCATATATGTGCCACTTGAATATGCTATGATTGATTTATTGGCAGACCAACTGCGATAGCGATCGTAAACTGATTTACCATTGTCTTTTGCAGCAAAATATTTAACTTTTACGTGATTGTCTTTTCTATTCATTTTCACCACTTTAATTTCATCTCCATAAATATCAGCAGTTTTGGCTTGTACATAATTTTCATTGTATTGAGCAATAGAAGAAAAATTAAAGAAACTTACCAATAAAAAAACAGCAACTAGATTTTTCATTTGAATTTATTTTTTACGTTTTTTGATTAAAAAAATTATTGTGATAATATAAGCCATGATGGTAAAAATGCCAAAAAATAAAAAAGCGATTTTTTGAATTAACGAAGCCGACCACAATCTTTTATATAAATAAGCCCATTTTGATTCCACCACATTGTTTACAATTTTTTCAATTTCAGAAGGCGTGGGAGAAACATTGAATTTATTTTCTTTACATTTTCCAGCTATAAATCTGTATTTAAATTGATACTTAATATTTGCATCAGTTTTAGAATATTCATCCAATTTGTTTGCAATAAATGTTACCCAATAACTGTATACTGAAGAATAAAATGGCTCATATGCTTCTTCGTATTGTGCAAAATATTTGAAGCTTTCAACCCATTGCATAAACGCAACTAACGTATCTGGTTGATATGTTGAAAATTTATTTTTAATTTTAGGTAATAAAGAATCAGTTAATGCCAGAGATAAAATCTTCTGACTTGCCATAGGATCATTTTTTGAAGCGCTTTCAATAATGGCTATATCTCTTTTAATCATTTTTACATTTTCATAATTTGCTTCATCTATATATTTTCTGTATGGGAAATGTGTTATCAAATCAACATTATTTGAATCGGGTAGCAGTCGTTTTATATTAAAAGTATCTACTGTGCTGATTTCATAAAGATCTTTGCTAGTTGGCAAATTAATATTATCATCCTGTTTTGTAAACATGAAAAGCAAACAACTGACAAAAATAAACAATATTAAAGCCAGTAAAAGACTGATTTTTTTGTAATTCATTTCTTATGAATTTTTTAAAATTATAATTTGAATCCTAAGCTAAGCTGAGCATCTGAATACAAAATCGAGCCATTTGTTTGTGAAAAGACAGAATTAACTCCACCATGAATCATAATACTGCCTAAATTCATAAAAATCCCTGCCTCTCCTTCAATACCAGAAACTTTGCTATTTATATCCAATGCTTTTTCCTTAGATAATAAAGTGAAATCATTACTGTCATAGATGTCAAAACCTTGTATTTTTTGATAAGAACCAACTCCACCACCAAAATATATTCTGAAAACACCTCCCCCAACCATAAATCCTCCAGTAAATGCCGATCTTTTAGCATAAGTACTAGTTGAAAGTAGATAGTAAGTATTGTTATTGGGATAATTTAAAATACCGTTTTGATCTAATGAGTAAGTTGGTTCAGGAAGTAAACTAAACTTAGTACTTACATATACATACTTACATCCAAAACTAAGTACACCATTTTCAATTTTTTTTGAATCTGAAGTAACAGCACCTCCGCTAAAGAACCAGAAATTATTCGATTTGTTTTTAGTTGAAGATGAACGGACTATACTATATTCATTTGCCATTACACAATCGGTGGTGTTGCAATCACCTTCGGCTCTAACATAAATAAGGTTTCCTTCTTTTTTGGCTTTATATTCAATATTATTTTCACCACTGGCCAATTTTTCACCCCCGCATGTAGTTTTATACCAAACCCACTTTGCATTATCACCTAAAAATCCTCCTGTAACTGAAAGATTATATGTATTTTTTTTTATTTTTTGAACTAATATTGAATTCGGTGCAACTGAAATATCTTTTACTTTAACAATCTTAGCAATTTCTTCTGTGCTTTTACAAATATTGTCTTCTGCAGTTAAATAATAGGTTGTATTATAATCAGGGTAAACACTCAAAACATTAGAGACTCCTTCATCTCTAAACATTGTACTACCTTCCATTATTGATCTCCAATGCCATACTGCATCATTTGAAAGTTTCCCTTTTTCAGGCTCCAAAAGCACAAGTTCATTTGCGCATTCATTAACTTGTGTAACCTTAATTCCCTCTGGTTTAATTGAAGGCGAAACTACCTCTATTGTAAGTGATACACATGAAGTAGGATTTATTGTTGGACCTTCAGCTCTTACGTAATAAATAGTAGTTTCTTGAGGACTAACATAAATGGTATCTCCAGATCCTAAATTAAAACCATTACAACTATTTTTATACCAAACCCATGAGGCGTCTAAACCTTTCTTTCCGCCCACTACGTAGAGCATAATTTTGTTGTTTATTGAAGATTTACAAATTTTCGATTTGCCCATTATGGCATCTGCTGCAACGCTATTATTATCTACGACAACTTGCTTTGATGCACAACCAGTATTTCCTCTCAGTCCCTCTGCACGAACATAAAAATTTGTTGTTTTATATAAGGATGATTTTTTTAATATAGATCCCTCTCCTTCTCTGATTCCATTACCACATGTTCCACTATACCAAACCCATTTAGCATCAGAAGTTAATGTTCCTCCAACAATTCTCAATGTGATTGATTCACCGGTTAAAATACTTGTTGAACCCACAATTGAATCTGGTTGAATTGATATTGCATCGGATATTTTTCGAATTCTTGAAGTATTTGAGGTGTAATCATTTACCACATCTAAATAATATTTTTCTACTTGAGAAGCATCAAACGTCCAATCCATATTCACATTTTGACCTTCTTTTAATGTCGAGATGTTTACTGAAATGGTTTGTTCCATAATTTGATTGTTGCAATTAATAAATTGCATTTTCCAATTTAAAAAAGGTTTTAAATTTTGTAGTCCATCTGCATTTGTAACATATAAACAATATTTTGCTTTTTTTGAGGCATTTGAATCACATGGGTTCTTAGGTACTTTTACACCCAACTCAATTTTCACGCCTAAGTCATCAAATAATACCCCTCTTTTGGGAATGTCCTGACAAAATGATTTTGTACATGAAAAAATAAGAAAAACAAATAAGTTGATATTTATAAAGAGATTCATAAGATCATCATTGATTTTTTGTGTTGGGAAAATTTTATTTCTTTTAGTTATTACCTCAAGGGCACAATTGTTTAGTGTGATATTTGTTGAATTGGTTTTATGCATAAGACAACTCAAAAAGCTTAAATAATTTTATTTTTCATAATTAAGTTAAAATTACTATTTATCTATTGATATGAAAAAATATATTATCATGTTTTTATTAATTTGTTCACTTTAAATTTTAATGCTTTTGTTTAAATCCTTTACAAAAAAGTTCTCGAATTAATAAAAAATTACTACAAGCAATAAATTTAAAATATTGAAAGTAAACAAAAGGAAAACGAAAATCGCTGAAACCATTTACTAGTAAGGGTTTTAAGTATAAAAAAAGCCCCGATAAAATCGGAACTATGTACTCTTAGGAGTACAATTAACTAACCAAGTGGTGATGGATTTGATAGAATTTATTAAATAACAATAGTGATTTTTTGAATAAAAACGAGAAACAGAATGAGAATGAAGAAAAAAGTGTGGTTTAGCATACATTATACTAAGGATATGCAAAGGGAACTGCTCCAAAACTTAATTAATTGGAAAAATAAAGACGATAGAAAGCCCCTTATTATACGAGGCGCAAGACAGGTAGGAAAAACTTGGCTGATGAAAGAGTTTGGAAAAGCTCACTACAATTAAAAAGGTTTTATCTGATTATTTTTGATACTAATAAATAAATTTCAGTTGACTGATAATCTAACATAATGTAATTGTGATATATTGAATGACTGCTAAAAACAATTCAACATGCACATCCCTAAAGAATGGAAAATTTCTATTGAAACAATCAATCAACAAAAGCGCATCGCTGTCCGTTTTGAAAAACGAAATGACTGGATAGCTATTATAAAACAAAAAATAGGAGCTCGTTGGGAGCCAAAATTAAGAACCTGGCATATTGCAGACCATCCGGAAAACAGAAAGGCACTATGATTACCTCAAGAGGATAAGATAAAAAAATCTTTATCTTACAATCAATCATTGAATGATACTTCACAAAAACAATTAAATAAATTTATTGATTGGATGCGTTCTGGAAGATATAGTGAACGAACAATCAGCTCTTATATTAAGACGCTGCAGATTTTTTTATCATTTTACAAAAACAAGAGGATTGAAGAAATTACGAATGATGATGTGCTAGAGTTTAACAGAGCTTATATTTTTAAACATCAGCTATCAGCATCCTATCAGTCGCAATTTATCAATGCGTTAAAGTTATTTTACGGCTTGATTGCTGAGAAAAAAATGGTAATAGACAAAATGGTTAGGCCTCAGAAACCATTTCAATTGCCAAAAGTAATCAGCGAAGAAGAAGTTTCTGTAATTATAAGTGCAACAGGGAACATAAAACATAGAACGATGTTGAGTTTGATGTATAGTGCTGGATTGAGAAGAGGTGAATTATTAAACATGAAACTTGCAGACATAGACAGTAAGCGAATGATGATAAGTATACGACAAGCGAAAGGAGCGAGAGATCGGATGGTACCGTTATCGCCGGTTGTATTGGAGATGTTGCGGGAGTATTATCTACAGTACAAACCCAAAGAATATTTATTTGAGGGGCAGTATGGGGGGAGATATGGGGAACGGAGTTTAGAGTTGGTATTAAAAAAAGTGGTTGCTGACGCTGGAATACAAAAAAAGATTAATTTGCACATGTTGAGGCATAGTTATGCTACCCATTTGATGGAGGCCGGAACAAATTTGAGGTTTATACAGGAGTTATTGGGGCATAAGAGTCCAAAGACCACGCAGATTTACACGCATGTGAGCAGCCAGGCATTGAGTAAGGTAATAAGTCCGCTTGATCGACTTCGATTAATCAAAAAATAACACGAAACATGTCCATAATTCTCCATCGCCTATTTTCTAGTTGCAGTTGTTTTGAGATGTATAGGCGAAATGAACTTCGGGGATAAGGGAGTTACAAGCAACCCTAACAAACGACACAGCGACAATGAACCAACAGAATTACATAGACACTTCATAAAATAAAATAGTTTTGTAAGCAGACCGACCTAATCCGACAGTCGTTAAAATGTTGGAATAAATTTTAACAACATAAAAAAAATAAAAATGGACCAAAACAAAATTGACATGTTTATCGCATCAATGGGAACTAAATTTCCAAGCGAAAAATTAATGCTTATGAGAAACCAACTTGAAAAGGTTGACGACAATAAGTTAATGGTTATTCAATCAATTGAATACAAAGACCCCACAACACTTTTAATAGTTTCAATTCTTATCGGTGGTTTAGGCATAGACAGATTTATGCTTGGACAAACAGGAATGGGAATTGGTAAATTGTTAACCTGTGGCGGTGTTGGTATCTGGACAATCATTGACTGGTTCTCAATTAAGAAAGCAACTAAAGAATTAAATTATCAAAAATTCTCTCAAGTTGCTTTTTAGACTTCAACAAAACTATATTGCTAAATACCTGCTGACTATTATTTCAATAGTTGGTGGGTATTTGGCGTTGGTTTTACTGGACACTTTCTCTAATCATAACCATCAGACACTTTGTTTATTCAAATTGGTGACAACTATTCCTTGCCCAGGTTGTGGTATGGGTCGAGCAACTCTTGCATTATTAAATGGCGACATTCCACTATCATTTTCATACAATATTCTTTGCATTCCATTTACATTAGCAATTATTACTTCTTTAACTTGGTTGACAGTTGACATATTTAGACAGCAAACAACATTTTTCAAATTTGTAAAACAGGACATCAGTAATAAATATAAATTTTTACTGTTTTCTTTACTAATTATTGACTGGACAATTAATATAAACCGACTATGAGAAGAACAACGGTGGACAGAAGGGCAGCTTGTAACAGCACCTACAAGAAATTGGCGGTTCAGTGGTTAAATGAAGTTTTGTGCTTCGTATCAAGTTCAGTGGTGGCAGACAGTTTTGTGCTTCGAAATCGCCAACTTCTTGTAGCTGCAAAACGTTATGCATGATTATGAATTTAATTAATAAAAAATGAACCCACAACAAATCTTAGCAATTCAAAACTTTTTTGTGTACGAGCCACAAAAAGTGAATTATTATCTTTCCCCGCAATTTCAAAATGAGGCAATTCAAATTGATCAACAGTGGTCTAATAATCTACAAGGAATATTGTTAGCGAATACACCCCTAAGAATGGTGATTTTCGCAGAAGCGCCAAAGTGTTTCCAAAAGTATTTTTACAATAATCCTGGAAGCTTTTTGTCTGCGTTAAAAAGTTATTATAATAATATACTACCCAATCAACAATTACAAAATAATACATTTATTAACTTCCTTAATCAGCGTGGAATTTTATTAATCGACTTATACCAGTACCCATTTCCACCTGAATTCTATACCGTTCATCATAATTTATTTTTAGACATAAACTATATTAACCAAAAACTTACACAAGTTCAAAATCTCCTCGACCCTAATACCAAATTTACATTCAGATATCAAATGTTAATAAACAGAAATATTGCAAACATTGCGGCATTTACTCCCCACCAACATAGATTTATAATTCATCAAAATATCATACAAAGATTATATAATTCTGAACGCCCTCAAATTATTAACCCTAATGTAATTCAATACTTATAACCATGCATAACAGCGTGTAAGCAATATTGCCTTGCCGCAGGCGCAAAACAAGGCAACATCGCCTACACGCAAACCGTTAGCACTAATTAATAAAAACACAATATATGGAAGAAAAACAAAGACAATACGATTCATTTGCTCAAAATTCAAGTATTCAACATCAAGAGATGTTATGTGGGCCAAAACCCTCTGTAAGTCGTGGAAACGAATTGTATTACATAGAAAATTATTCAAAAAATACTATACTGGATATTGGATGTGGGACTGGTCACCGAACATTTCCAGAATATATCAATAAAAACATTAAGTATTTTGGTATTGAGAAATTTGAAAATCTAATAAATGCAAGTAGATTTAAATCTAATATTATTCAAGGAGACATCTGCTCGTCTAATTTCATTCTTTTACTTGAAGATGAAAATTTAATCAATGAGATTGGTGTCAGTTTTGATTTAACAGTATTATTGGGTGGTGTTGTAAACAGCTTTATTTCTGATGATTACAGAGATATTGCTTGGAAAAATATTTCATTATTGCTTAACCAAAGTAAGTATGTTCTTTTTGACACTTTAACACATTTTAGTTGGTACGAACTTGAAAGTAAAGGTAAAACTATCGAATTGCCAATACCTGTTGAAATCCCTCCTCAATATTTTTATTCAAAACTGGAGCTTGAAAACATATTTACTGTTAATAGAATCAAAATAATAGAATCAAAATCTGAATTTTTACCTGGTGGCCTCAAAAGATCTCATTTTCTAATAAGTCAGGAAAAATAAAAATATATTCAAAGTGGAAAATCCTTGGAAAAATATTAATACCTCATGTAGAGTTTGTGAAATAGATAAAGATTATTTTGTTAAAAACAAACATTTAGAAATTAGTCAAATTGAAATACCTGAGCCCTTTATCGGTTGTCCTGAGGCTCCTATTTATATTTTAATGGGTTCGCCACTAGTGTCAATTGAAGATTTAATTCAAAAAGATTTAACTCAAAAAATTGAAGATGAGAAAACAGAAGAACATCCAAGTTTAGCGCGGTCAAATTCTTTAGCCAATATCACTAATCCATTTGAATATAAGGATTATCCCTTTTATTCCATAAGTCCAGAATTGAAAAATTCTAAATCCATTAAGGATCAAAAACACTACAAATGGTGGTGGAGGGTTTTCGAAAGCCTTTCCAAAGAAATACAAAATAAACTAAATGATAATTCGGAAAAAACAAATGATTATATTGTTAAAGCAATTTCACATACTTTTTTTAATTTGGAATTATATGGCTATCATTCAAATAAAACTATACACAGTGTTTTATCAAAAAGAAATAGACTGCCCTCAGTTAATTATTCAATTGAATTAGTTGTTCAGGCCATGGCGAATAAAAAATTAATCATTATCCCACGAGCTGTGAATACTTGGTTTAAGATAATACCGGATTTAGACAACTATGAGAAATGCCATTTTGCTGCAACGAATCGAGAAATTGAAATCAAGAAAAATACAATATCCCCTAAAGCTTATCAAGAAATGGTAGATTTGATAATTGAGAAAGTAAACAAAATAAAAGTTTAACTAGTGCTAACAGCGTGTAAGCAATATTGCCTTGCCGCAGGCGCAACACAAGGCAACATCGCCTACACGCAGCCCGTTACCAGCAAGTTTGTAACAACTTTCGTTAAAAGACATAAATAAACAAAAACAATATGAAAAAAATAATTATAATTCTTCTATTAGCATCAAATTTTTGTATTGGTCAAACTCAATCAGCAATGAATCAAGAAGCAGATAAAAATTATAGAAAAGCTGATGCGGAATTAAATTCTGTCTACAATAAAATTCTCAAAGACTATAAAGCAGATACAAAATTCATAGCTAAACTCAAAGTTGCACAAGTAGCATGGATAAAATTTCGCGATGCAGAAATGAACGCATTATTTCCAGAAGAAAATAAAAGTGTACAATATGGAAGTATTTTCCCGATGTGTTGGAGTAATGCGTTAACAGAATTGACAAAACAGAGAATTAAGAAATTGAAAGTTTGGCTTAATGGAATTGAAGAAGGCGAAGTTTGTCCAGGTTCAATAAAAATAAAAGAATAAACCTGCTGGTAACAGCCGTTTCTCGCAATTGCGAATTTTGTGGTAAGTTCACGTTTACGTTTCGCAAGAATTTTTATCTTTAACAGAAAATATAAAGTTCCGAAGTTCTCAACTGACGAGAAGCAGCGGAACGTTGGCAGCAAGTTAATCGGCTGCTTCAAAAATTAAAATATTTCATATGAGAAGATTATTAAACTTTTTACTTCTTTCATTTTCTTTGACAATTGCCTCTTGTAACCAAAAGGATAGTTCAACGACAGAAAAAGAAAATGAATTATTAAAGAAGGAAAATGAGCTTTTAAAGAAAGAACAAGAACTAAATAGCAAGGAGAAACCAACTCAAACTGCAAAAACAAACTCAAATCCATCTAATACATCCGAGAGTTGGAGAACTTTTAATCATAAATATGGATTTACAATAGACCTCCCAAACTATTTTAAAGAAGGCACTTTAACAGCTTTAGGAATTCAATATTATATAAATGATCTAAATGACAATATTACGATTATGGTTGGAACAAATGCAGAAGGTTCAAATGCTTCTTTAAAAGACGATTATCAAAGGGATATAAAATCTTCAGAAGGTTGTGACTACAAAATTTTCAAAGACAGTTGGTTCGTAATAAGCGGACAAGACAAAGAAGGGATTTATTATCAAAAAACGATACTCAAAAACGGGCAGACACATTTTTTGGAAATACGCTATCCGGAAACTCAAAAGGATATTTTCGACAATATTTTACCGAGAATTTCTAAATCATTTAGATAATATCATTCTAAAACCTGCTGCCAACAAAGCATTGCCGCAAGCTGGGCGGACAGTAACATTCTCAGCATTACCTAAACTTTTACTTTAGTTATCGGCCTGACCGATTTTTAATTAAAGTTTAATTTCAAGTAAAAATTTCGTTTCTTTAATGAGCATCAGCACCCGGCGGACACAACATCAATTCCCAGCCTGCGGCAATGCTCGACGTTATGGGCAAGTTAGAGAAACGTCTCCGCAGACCAACAAGGGAACCGACAATATTAATTTGGACAGGTAACACCGATAAGATTTTAAAATGTGGAGACCAGCGACCACTTGAAAAAACGGGGCGAAATCCGAAAAGCCATACGAGTAGGAAAATATAATTTTTAAAAAATGAAAAAAATAAATTTAATTGCTTACACAACTCTCTTAATTTCTATAATTTTTGCAGGATGTGTTAACAGTAATACAAAAAACAATGATTTAGGAATAGTAGCTAATAAAATAGAAACATATTTTTATGTAGACACTTCATTTGCTGATCAAAAAATTACGATTTATCCAAAATTCAATCGAGATAGTCTATATTATAGACCTTACTCAATAGGCTTTGAGTACGGAAAAGAATATGACGAAAAAGAAGCAAAATGGAAATTGAATTTTTCAGTATCACATTACGACAAATATGTTACCGTTTATCCATCAAAGGGTATTTTAAAAATAGATGATTATGAAATCAACTATGAAAGTGTTATGACTTCTGAGTTAGGGCAAGAAAAAAATACACTTTTTGTTTACGGTACATTTAATAAAACTAGCAATACTGATATAATCAATAAATTAGCATCTGCAAAAATTGTGAAATTTACAGCACTAGGCCACGATAAGCAAGAATTTATTTGGTCACCTAAAATAATTGATGATGCAAAAAACACTATAAAATATTTTGACAGTTTAAAAACTACTAAACCTTCTATTAACTAAACCAGCCCATAACAGCGTGTAAGCAATATTGCCTTGCCGCAGGTGCAACACAAGGCAACATCGCCTACACACAAACCGTTACCTGCAATTATTAACATGAGATATACAACAACAATATTACTTTCATTTATCACGCTGTTTTCTGTAGCTCAAAAACAGCGAGGTGTCGTGATTGAAAATAATAGCGAAAAGACGTTTAATTTAAACAAAGCATATTGCTTAATTATAGCTAATAACCAATATGAAGATCCTAATATAGTCGACTTAGATGGGCCTGTTGAGGATGCTAAAAAATTAAATAAAGTTCTAACTTCTAATTATCAATTCGATTCCACCAATGTTACTTCAATATTTAATGGTACACGAAAACAGATTTTAAATTCACTAAAAGAATTAAGCGTTAGGTTACCTGAAGAAGCTGATTTGTTGATTTTCTATGCAGGACACGGAAAATACGATGAAATATTAAAAGAGGGTTATTGGTTACCGAGTGATGCGACTCTTGATTTCGATGGAAGCTGGATTAGCAATTCGCAAATCATAACCTACCTATCTGCTTTTAAGGGTAGACATTTATTAATGTTATCAGATGCCTGTTTTAGTGGGGGAATATTAAAAACAAGATCAATAACTAATGAATCAAATGGAATTGAAAGACTTTATGCCGATCGCAGCAGAAAAGGAATGACAAGTGGCAATCTGAAAACAGTACCAGACGAAAGTATTTTTATCTCTAACTTATTAATTGCACTTGAAAAAAACAATGATAAATATATCAGTGCAGATCAACTCTTCTATAAAATAAGGCCAATAATATTAGCGGATAAAAAATTTAACACTGAGCCTTTATTTGGACAACTTATTGCAAACCAGGACGAAGGTGGTGAATTTATTTTCATGAAGAAAGAAAATTCTTCCATGCTACACAATTCTGCGGTTTTGGTAAACTCTAACAATTTTACTCTCGGCGATACTATTATTAATATTGTTTTTGCACCTTTAAAAGAACTTAGTAACGATGATACAATTAGAGGATTGGGTGGGGCTTTAATGGATATGTTTGTTGCCGATCTCCATGACCAGTCAAATTGGAGGATGTTTGACTATTGTAATAGATTTTTAGAAAATGAAAATATTAAATTCAAGGAAAATCTTGGAGAAAAAATTGAAAATTATACAGGTTGGTGTAATAATAGAGAGAACAACTTTAAAACTGCGTTGACTTTTTTAAATAAGCTTGATATTGATTTTGCGATTTCAGGAAATTATTATTTAGATAATGGAAACATAACAATTACATTGAAGATGTATGATTGCCAAAGTAAAAAGATAATTTATTCAGTAGTTGCAGAAGACGAAGTGAGTAATTTTTGGAAAATTAAAGATAAGGTTTTGAGTGACTTTAGAACTTTAATAAATAACAGCAGGTAACAGCGTGTAAGCGATATTGCCTTGCCGCAGGCGCAACACAAGGCAACATCGCCTACACGCAAACCGTTATGGGCAAGTTTAAAAGATTTATTAGACAAACGATAGAACCACCAGAGGACAAATTTGATAGTTCCTAAAAGATATTTGCAAAATTGAAAAACAAAAGTTGAGACCAGAAACAACTTTAATAAACGGGGCGGAATCCGAAAAGCCTTTTGAGTAGGAACAACAAAAATTTATAAAGAAAAAATGAAACAGATTATTTTACTAGCAACAATGTTGCTGACTTTTGGCTTCGCCAACGCACAATCTAAAGTTTTTACCATTGACAAATATGGTAGTAACAAAACTTCAATTATGATGATAGAAAGCGGGAAATTTTACACCATCGACAAATATGGGAGCAATAAAAGCTCTGTCGCAATGATTGATGGGAATAAAATTTACAACATTGACAAATATGGCAGTAACAAAACTTCAATTATGATGGTAGAAGGAGGAAAAATTTACACCATTGACAAATATGGGAGCAATAAAACTTCTATCGCAATGATTGAAGGTGGAAAGATATATACCATTGATAAGTATGGAAGTAATAAATCCTCTATCGCAATGGTTGAAGGTGGAAAGATATATACTATTGATAAGTATGGAAGCAATAAAACTTCAGTAGCTTTAATTGAGGGTGGATACTCTCAAACCGAGTTGGCATATATTCTTACTCGCATAGGTTTGCTTTAACAATGGTTGCAACTGCTGAATCATATCAGTCGATGGTGTAAAATGTCGTGGAGATTATTGCTCTCAATATTGTTCTAAGAAAGATTAAAATATTTACAACAACCTGCCCATAACAGCACCTACAAAAAATTGGCGGTTCAGTGGTGGCAGACAGTTTAGTGCTTCGAAATCGCCAACTTCTTGTAGCTGCAAACCGTTAGCGTTCATTGGTAATAAACAGAAAT
>Ga0114959_10000980_pt1 | contig 26059 bp, 18 predicted proteins | sample C_130625_EF_Meta_FD_87317 | JGI IMG/M metagenome (GOLD analysis project Ga0114959, IMG submission 87317) | Freshwater microbial communities from Lake Croche, Canada to study carbon cycling - C_130625_EF_MetaG | ecosystem: Environmental > Aquatic > Freshwater > Lake | place: Lake Croche, Canada... | reverse complement strand
TTTATTACGAGTATTTGTTTGAGTATTTTTGCGGAAAAAATCGTTCTCTCGTTGACTCGGAAAAAATAAACCGAGAAAGGAACTGTATTACAATGTCTCATATGTTTGACGAAAGCCGTGTTGTAAAATGTACCAATTTCGGTCATTTATATGACAAAATCAAAAATATGATTTTTTGTTTCCCTGATTTGGCGGTTTTTGTACAAAAAATTGCCGAAGTATACTCACTCAAAACGAATTTTACAGAGGATTATGATGTTATTTTATACGATGGTAATGTGTATGTATCTACGGAAAACGTGACCAAATGTTATTCATTGATCGAAATACTACAATCCTATGTCGATTTATATTGTTGTGTAAAACGGATGAATGATACAACGGAATTGGTCTCCATTAAAAATGATGTTTTAAAATTACAAACAATGGAGGAGGAGAAATTGCGCAGAAAAAATAGTTTTCGGTGAATTACATATAAAGCGTTTTTATTGTTATAAATGTATAATGGAACATATTTGTAATAACAACAATAAAAATATTCCGTTAGAGAAACATTATAAAACATTTAATGAATTTATTTTTTCTACTGATACAAAATTGTTGGGCAAATTATTACACAGATTTAGTTTTTTTGAAAAAACGAATCATTTACCCGGTGACATTGTGGAAGTAGGTGTATTTAAAGGTTCGGGTATTGCTACATTTTCCAAATTTGTGGATATCTATTGTCCAAACTCAAATAAGAAAATAATTGGATTTGATATTTTTGAACCATCTGATAGCCAAGAAATATTAGATAAGGATAGTAAAAATGATAAGGATATGATGAATGTTGTTTATTCGAGAGTAAACGAGTGTGATAGAACGATAGAAAATGTAACAGAAAACTTGAACAATATGAATTTGGATAAAAAATTTATGCTTGTAAAGGGTGATGTCGAAGAAACGATACCGCAATTTTTGCTTGATAATCCTGGATTTAGAATTTCATTATTGTATATAGATGTCGATATCGAAAGGCCGACTTATGTAACCTTGAGATACTTTTGGGATAGATTATTACCAGGCGGAATAATAGTATTTGATGAATATGAGTATCACAAATTTAGTGAATCGTGTGGTGTCGAAAAATTTCTGAAAGAAACAAAATTAAAATATAATTTAAAAAGCACGAATTGGATTGCTCCGACATGTTATATGGTCAAGGAGGATTTTTAGACCGGGGAAATTTTGCGTAGAGAGAGCGATGACAATTTCCTAACAACAAAGGTTATGATCAGGAGTTTTTGTAAAACATAATAAACGTAACATAAAATAATAATATACATCATGCATATTATTATTCCCATGTCGGGGATCGGAAAGCGGTTCAAAGATGCTGGATATAGTGACCCCAAACCATTAATTACGGTAGAAAACAAGCCCATTATTGAACACGTAGTCAATTTGTTCCCAGGAGAACATAAATTCACATTCATATGTAACGATGAACATCTGAGAACCACGGACATGCGAGGCATACTAACCAAAATAGTACCAAATTGTTCGATAGTGGAAGTTTCTGTGAATGACCGCAATGGTCCGGTTGACGCTGTGTTACAATCGCAATCATTCATCGACGATGACGAAGAAATCATTGTGTCTTACTGCGATTATGGGACAAAATGGGATTACGCCGCGTTTTTAAATGATGTACGCAGATATGGCGCGGATGGCTCCATCGCATGTTATCGTGGTTTCCATCCACACATGTTGGGCAGTGACAATTACGCGTTTGTAAAAGAAACGAACATGTTTATGGACGCAATTCAAGAAAAAAAGCCGTTTACCGAGAACAAGATGAACGAGTATGCGTCCAACGGAACCTATTATTTCAAATCAGGAAAAGTCGTGAAAAAATATTTCCAGGCATTGGTGGACAAAAACATACATGTGAATAATGAATTCTATGTGAGCATGGTGTATCAATTGATGCGAGAAGACGACATGAAAATCCGCATTTTTGAAATCGAAAAAATGTTACAGTGGGGAACGCCCAAAGATTTGGAAGAATACTTGGTATGGTCCAACTATTTTTTACACCGAAATACTGATTTTCAACGCAACTACCAAGACCATGAAAATACTACCCTCATTTTACCAATGGCTGGTGCGGGAAGCCGTTTTTTCTCGGTAGGATATACGACCCCCAAGCCGCTGCTCAATGTCGAGGGTGTTCCCATGGTCGTCAAAGCCGTCGCCGATTTACCCGATACTACCCATAAAATATTCATTTGTCAAAATGAACATATGGTCTCGTATAACATTCAACAAACGATTCTATCGAGATACCCTGAATCCAAATTCATAGGTATTGATTATGTTACTGAAGGGCAGGCGTGTACCTGCGAACAGGCATTTATATTGGGTAATGTTTCATCTGAAGAACAACCCGTCATGATTTCGGCCTGCGATAATGGTGTATATTATGACATGGACGCTTACACCAAATTGGTCAATGATCCCGAGGTAGATATCATCGTGTGGTCATTTTCCAACAACCCGACGAGCCGCTTGTATCCGCACATGTACGCCTGGTTGGATGTGGACGAAAATCAGTATATTCGCCGAGTTTCTATTAAAAAACCGTTTGAAGATTGTGAAAACAACTACGCCATCATAGGCACCATGTTGTTTAAAAAAGGTGCATATTTTTTACAGGGTCTTGATAAAATTTATCGCGACAATCTGAGAACCAACGGAGAATTTTATGTAGATAATATGATCGAACCGTTGGTAAAAATGGGATACAAATGTAAAATATTCAACGTGGACAATTATCTTTGCTGGGGAACGCCGAATGATTACAAAACATACGAATATTGGTTTGATTATTTCAAAAATAATAAAAGCATATCGTAAATTACACAATACAAGATGGAAAAAACGAAAGTATGCGTTTTGGTGTGCGGTTTACCGAGATGTTTGGATTTAGTGATAAATAACATGAAGACCTTGTTTCATGATATAAAATATGAGGTACACTTTTCTATTTGTTCGAGTATTGAGCAAGACAGTGAAACGGAATATGTAAATTACAATATTTATGAACTATTAAAAGAAGACAAACTTTCGTCATTACAAAATATTTTGCTGCTAGAATCTGATAAAAACACCGAATACCGCAATTCGGTCAATTATTGTAAAAAAATATCCATGGGGGTCCATCTGTTATCTCCGGGATATGATTATTACATTGTGATACGTAGCGATTGTATATTAAATAATATCGATTTCTTAGATGACATTGATTCTGAATCCGAAAAACTTTATTTTTCATCCAACCATTTGAATCCGTATACCAAAGATGTTTCCAAGAAGGTGAATGAAGACATTATTGTTACCCGAAATTTCAGTTCCTTGCGTTATTTGCGCGATTTATACACCGAGGCGACTCATTCATATTGTGGAGGGAATAATTATGCTGGTATTGTGACGTATAACCTCATTAAGATGTATGACATTTCCTATGATTTTTTAGATATTCAATACAAATTAGTGTTATCAAAGTGTAATATCATCGCCATATCGGGCGATTCGGGATCCGGCAAAACAACCCTCATGAAACATTTGATGGGACTGTTTCCAGAATCAAAACTAATTAACCTCGAAACGGACCGGTATCATAAATGGGAACGTGGAAATGAAAATTATCAAACCATAACACATTTAAATCCGGATGCGAACCATTTAGAATTAATGTCGAATGATGTCTATAATTTAAAAATAGGCAATGATATTTATCAAGTAGATTATGATCATACTACAGGCAAATTTACAAACAAACAATTGATTGAATCCAAAGATAACATTATTTTGTGTGGGTTACACACGCTGTATAATCAGAAAATGAACGACATTATTGATATTAAAGTTTTTATGGACACTGACCGTGAATTAATCAAGAAATGGAAAATCCAGCGTGATGTTGATGAGCGCGGTCACAGTATGGAAAGGGTAATCCAGCAAATTAATTCGAGAAAAGAAGATTATTATAAATACATTGATAGTCAAAAGGAAAATGCGGACATTGTCATACAATTCTATGAAGAAAACCCCGACAATCAATTAAAATGTGGGATTTTTATTAAAAATATAAAAATAATTAATAAAATAGTGAGTAAATTGTTACATCATTATGATATTCGTCCCTTGGAAAATGGAAATATATTCTTTGAATTAAATGGTCAATCTTCACCAAGTGAGCGCGAAGAAAAATTTGATATGAGGTATTTTAAAGAACTTGTCGGTATTTTTACGGTCATTGTTTATGACCGGGTGATATAATTTACGTGTACGTGTTTGCGTATTGAAAAGAAATTCACGCCCAAATGTAACGTTGATAAAACATGCTATAATTTGTGAACTTGGACACTTTACTGATTTTGGGGACGACGAATTTGGAAAATATGTGAACAATAGTGTGACTTCACAGACGTGCGACATTGCCATCTGAGATCCGCGATTTTTTGAATAGCGCAGCCTCGTCGCACATTACATGGGTATCGCGTTCGGTTTGCTACAGTCACTTTCGTCTGGACTTTCGTCAATCGTTTCTGTTGCTCGCGCCTTCATGAACGTTATCATACAAAGATCTGGATTATTTTTACGAATAAAATATAATTTGGTACATATATTTCCAGATTCCAATACCAAAAAAACCACGTAATTCAGCATCAATGTCGTGTTATTGATACGGTAAGCATAAGCGCCGCCAAATATTATAGCAAGTATCGAGATAAACCGGTCGGGCAAATTGTACATATTGGCATTTTTGTTTTTCACATCGGCATAAACAATCGGTATGTAACAGAGAGAATGTAGTACAATCGAGGTGTACATCAAATAATTTTCACTCATGAATTATTTTTTTTGTAAAAAAATCTGTCTATTATATATTTCTATCATACTGCGATTAAATGCTTTTCAACGTAACTATTCTAGCCCTCTGGTCCAGTCAAGGGGATTATTCATATGGTTACGGCATCGATAAAATGATCAACTATTGGTCAGACCATCTAAAATACAAGGCCAAATATGTACCGGATTGGCCATTCAACGCCAACGTAGAATTGGTGGATTATCAGAGTAATGTGAGTTACTGTGCCGCATTTTTGACAAACCGGTTACAGCAACTCCCCAAAGTATCGGCCATCATGGCTCCCGAAGGCAACGTCGGTGAGCGATTGGCACCCATTGCGTCACAAAAAAATATACCCTACATTCTTACGTCTACCACCCCCCATCCGATTCAATATGATTTACAACCCAATCACACGACCGCGTTTTATATTGAAGCTCCGGCGATGTACACCTTTCGCTCCTTGATGGACACCTATATTGAGAACGGCGTAAAAAGTATCGCAACCGTGGCATATTCCGACGAGGCGGATGCCGGATATAATTATTGGTCGTGTTATGGGTCCGCGGAATATTTAGGTGTCTCGCGCGGTATAAATCACATTGCGCATTACGATTTATATAGCAACAGCACCGCATCGGATATTACATCTATCGTTCAAACGCTTCGCCACCTTCAACCGGACGTAATTCTATGGTGCGATTGGCAAAGCTGTACGTTCAACGATACCGTGAGCTACAATCGCTTTCCAATGCCCTATTTTGAAACCGCCCGGTATTTATCCAAATCATTCACCTTACTCGACTGCTTTGGAACAAATCAAATACAGGATTTCATTTCACACGGCTGGATTGATTACATTACCCAACCCACCTTTACACATCCTAATTTGAAGGGCTCGGATTATACCGAAGACATGTTGCCTTACGGAACCGTGTTTCGTCCAGACCGTCCCATGACCACAGTAAATGAAGCCATGATTTTCGGGTCTACTCCGAGCGCACCATCGAGTGTCGCGCTATTCAGTGAATGGTACATGAATATCACGGGTACTTTTCCACCTTATCAATCCAACGGATATTGGGCGGCCCTCGACCTATTGGAAGGCGCAATCTATCGTGTCACACAAAATACGAATATGATGCGCGGTCACGAAATTCATGGTGCGGATATCACGGCCATGTTAATCAATGCTCAGGTATCGGGCATGTACGGACGAGTAATATTCGACGCTCATCGGGTAAATACACCCACCCCCACCATCGCCATTCAACTGTATCCCGGCCAATTGAACCCTTATATCGTGTCACCACCCGCGCAATCCCAACATCCCGTTATATATCCGATCCCTACTTGGGACGAACGGTATTATCGCTGGTCCCTCGCCAAAGATGCCAATCTCACGTCTTGTATTGTCATTGCGTCACTTTGTACCACACTGTTACTGACAATGGTGGTGACCCTATGGGTGCATAGAGATGAACCCGATGTGCGCATGCTTCATCCCATACATATGATTTCTGTCTGTGGTTCGAGTATCATTACCATATGGGCATGTGTATTTTTATGGCAATCCGACATGAATCTCGCACAATGTAGAACCCTATTATGGCTCACATATTTGCCTATGAGTTTTGTCATCATGATGATGAACATGAAAGCGTATCGGTTATCCGTGTTTTTACACTCGGAAGATAGACACCGCTTGAAACGTCTTACACATCAACGCATGCTCATCCTCTCCTTAGGTTGGACATCACTGACCGCGGTGGTATTGTTTTTTGTAAGTCTATTAAACCCCCCCATATTGATAAAAACGGTCATGGATCGCTACCGGCCTTCGTTGGACATATACACCTGTGTATGGAACTCCAACACTGTACCGGTTGCGTATATTCTCGTTATTGGACACGTTCTCTTTTCCGCGGGATCGGTCATCAGTGTGCGCAATGGCACCGGAGAATTCCGCGACGGAATGGTATTGAAAGAAGCATTTGTTATATTCTGGTTTTGCGTGGCTATTGCCTATATGATACAGTTATTAGGGCTGAATGTTTCAACTACATATGTGGTGCGTACGTCTTTCATTTCGGTGGGGGTCACCCTATTCTGTTTCCGTATTCTAATAAGCCGCTGTTATCGTCATTGGATGCCCAAATTGCTGGACATACTAATAAGTCGATTTATACACCGCATCTCGAAAATCTTACCGGAAAGAAAACAGTCTGCCACCATTTCACTCACGTCTTTTGATACGCTGGACGGACCGGGTTATAAAAACGAAGAACCCGAATTGGAAGACATGTATCATGCTTTGGCGGATGACGAAAGATCAAAGAAACTGCGCGACTACGCCGCCAAGGCTCTGGTCGTTGAAAATGTCGATTTTCTTTTGGCAGTCAATGGTTACCGTAAAGCGTGTACCGAGGCCTTGATCGAATCGTCGAAAGAAGGTAACCGTCATATGAAACAATTGGCCAATGATTGTTTTCATAAATACATGAAGGTGGGATGTGACGAAGAGGTCAACGTCTCTTCCAACACGCGTCAAAAAGCGCTGGCACATATTGAAACTTGGAATGAATATGAACCGCTTATGAATAGCGAAACCGCCGAATATGTGTTGGACGACGATACGAAACTACATGTAGATGTATTTCATTCTGCCGCCAAAGAAATTGCCATCATGCTTTATCAAAATATATGGATTAAATATCGCGCCCAAGAGTTGGAAGAGTCGATGAGTTAGGTTTGTAACAGTAATTCTGAAATGCTCTCCAGGTCGGTCATAAATTTCGGATACTTTTCTTTAAATGCCGCCAGACGATTCATCATGGGTTCTTTCATGTTCTCCAACAATTGTTCGGTAACATCGCTCCATTCGTCCACCATCAAACAGGGAAATGCGTGGTACAATTTATCAAACGCCGTCCCGGTACGTTTCACAATCGGAATCGCGTCCAAGTAAATGGCCTCGTAAAACCGGTGACAGTCGATACCTGCGCCCGGGGGCGAGAGAACGTACCACGATTCGTGGGTCTTTTCGTAGTTGATCCACACCGGCACTTTTCCACAGTGTATGGACGGCTGAGGGGGGAATACTTCCTTGTTCAGGTTCAAAACAAACGGCTGGTTTTCCAAAGGCTTTTCACACTCGGCCCGACTTGGACCCGACGAAAAACATAATAAACACAAATATTTCTTGTCGCGCACCCATCTTCCCTCTTCAAGAAGGGTCTTTTGCGTGAAATGGCGATGACCCGGACGTACTTCTTCGCCGTCGCGAATGCCAATGGGCATGTGATGTATTTGCGGGTGGTCGTATTCGTTGTTCATAAGATATATGTGATGCGCGTGCGGTAAAATGGCCGCAACGTAGGGGTAGGGTAATTTGGGTTCACACATGATATAAAAATTCAGACGAATGTTTCGGGTTCTCAGCATTTGGATAACCGCGTCAAATACTTGGTCAATGTTGGGCAAATAGGCAGCGTTGATAAATAGTTTGTCGCCGTCGTTCAAATTATACAGACATTCTCGGTTGATCTGCGCATGGCCTTCTCCGCCGTCGATACGATTACATAACGCATAATCGCAGTAGACGCCAAACCCAAACGATGATAAATGGAAATCGATCCGCCCTTTTAGAAATTCACGTCGTGCGCGGTAACTTTCCATCAATGATAATGTGTTGTATTATATTATCATTATTCTATATTTTTTTCCCAATTGATAACAATTTGGCACCCTGTACCAGAATCGGTAGAACCCTTTGCATAAAAAATAACGTCACTGTCTACAAAGATTTCCTGTATTTTTCGCGCTATTTCTTGGACAACCTCGGGACGGTCTTCCAGACCGCTACCTTTATTGAAAAAATGGCTATACGTCGTGTGACCTTTCTCGTTGAACAGTAACACCCTTCTTACAATACACTGAACATACGCTTGGATGTTTTGTTCGGTGAATACTTTCCTGTTTTTTGTATATAATTTATGTAGGTCGTCGCGCGTAATGATCGTCGTCATGTTGATATACAATGGGTGAGAAAATCTTTCGTGGTCTAAATTGTGACCCATCCCGGCGCCGGCGGGTGCCAAAATGGACAATACACAACGGTACCGAAATTGAGTAGGCCTGCGACATAACTGAACGAACTTGCCGATGTCACGAGTATGTCTGCCGCGGCCAACCCCATAAATGTTGAACAAATGTCTTCGTCAATATGTAATTCGGTATCTTCGTGAATAAAACAATCGAAATTGGATCGAATGTTACTTTGCGAATAAATGTGAAATCGCAGTTCTTTTTCAGCGTGTTTATTCCGTATGTTATTTATAATATTCAAAAAATACTCGTTGGTATTGAACCTTTGAAAATAACCCATCTGCTTCTGATGCTCGTCCAAAATAGTTTCATCGTATTCATTGGGCCTTCTAATGTGAATAGCGACATTTACTTTACCATTTTTAAAGTAATCGCGTTCCTTGTTTCCCCAAAACATCGCACGTATTCGTTTCAGGGTGGTTTCTGTCATAAATTGTCTGATATTTGCGTCCATTTTGTCCTTTATTGGCGGTATTTCGTATGATATAATATTGTTTCGTTCATTTTCGTCAAAATCGCCAATGTTTTTAAAATGGGACCTTATATTCATCAGGTTCTCCAAATTTTCGTTGAAATTCGGGTCATCCTTATAATTATGTTCTACGTAATCCAGAGGTGTGTATACAAATTCCTTCTCGTCATAAAAAGAAAAAATAATCGCATAAAGTAGAGTTTGAAATTGACTCCCAAACCCGTCATTAAATGGGCGGGCTGTTATATAATTATTCATCGTATGTATACTATATACCGACTTTTTATATATAATTCCTTCACATATGATTTTCAGGTATTTTGTAGATAGGTTCTCCCGATTGGCCACCTGAAAAGGCGACCAGGAACGCCGCTTCGCGGATTGTAACCAAGGAACAAGACATCTCGGGCACTTTTATTTTGTAAAAGGGGAGAACCTACCAAAGAATTAAAAAACACGTAAAAACAAGTATTTGTAGATAGGTTCTCCCTGATAGCCACCTGAAAAGGCGACCAGGAACGCCGCCTCGCGGTTTGTAACCAAGGAACAACACATCTCACCCCCTTTTATAAAATAAAAGGGGAGAACCTACCAAAGAATTAAAAAAACACGTAAATTACAGGTATTTGTAGATGGTTCTCCCCCATTTGAAACTGGAAAGGCCGCCGGCGTTGATCCCGCGTGCGATGGGTCCGAGGAACAACACATCTCGTCCCCTTTTATTTTGTAAAAGGAGAGAACCTACCAAAACAACAAAAAACAAGTATTTTTGTGTATAATGACATAAATACTTGTATATATCTCGATTATGTATACTACCACCCAACTTATTTCGGGAGAACGCCTACAAAATGTGGCCGATGTTTATATTGGCACTACCTACTATTTTCAGTATAACCCGATGATGACGCCTCAAATAGAAAAACAAAAGCATTTGGCAGATTTCAACCGTCAAATGCCGTACAATAATCCGCGCATCGTGTTTTGTTACGGAGATCTCCTAAGGGAATTTCAAAAAATCATCGATTGGTTTGTGAACCCTTTTATACTGATCACACACAATTCCGACGCAAATATCGTGAACGAACCCACCGTGAACGCGATATTGAACCATCCCAAGGTGTTGCGCTGGCACGCCCAAAATGTCGGTTATCTCCATGGTCACCCCAATTTGTATTTTCTCCCCATCGGCATCGCGAACCGCCAATGGCCCCACGGCAACCTCGAAATGTTTGAATACATTTTCAACAATTATAATTTGCCCATGGTCAAAAGCCGGGGGGTCTACATGAATTTTAAAATCGAGACCAATAAGGAAAAACGCCTGAAATGTTACGAAGAACTCTCCAATCTGGTCGAGTATTTACCGATGGTATCTCCGATGGAAAATTTGCTTCGTATGATACAATACCGATACTGTATTTGCCCCGAGGGCAACGGGCTAGACACCCACCGAATGTGGGAATGTTTCTATTTGAGAATTGTACCCATCATGTTGAGAACCCCCTTTTCCGTCAATATTCAGCAAAAAACGGGATTACCCATGATACTGTTAAACACGTGGTCCGAATTTTCCAACACGGTGCTTGATGAGTATACCTACACAAGAATGGATTTTGATTCGTGCCATACACATTTAACGTTGAAACACTACATTCAACAAATCATTGCGGACCCCCACGAAAACAATAAATCGCCGTAAACCATATATAGATTGTGGGCACCATCAACTTATATTTGGTGACCCGCCCCCAGAATGTTTGTGGCATTAAGTTTCGCCGGTAAATTGCCAGAATATGTACTGGATTGTGTTCATCAACTACGACTGTTTTATGACGGTGACATTGTCATCATCTTGGACGATATGAATTCCCCCTACTTGTCTATATTAGAGGGAAAATACCGCGTCATCCCCATAAATTATGAAGAAGTCAAGTCCCACGAATTCATCGAGTGTTTCAACCAAAATCGAAACAAATTCATAGTGTTACCCCAGTTAAAGGGCCGTGAATTGCTGTTTGTTCGGTGCTTCGAACGTTTTTTCCTACTGGGAAATGCCATGAAATTGCGCAACTTAACCGACTGTTTTTTCATTGAACTCGACAATTTGATTTATGACGATCCGCGCGTCTGGTTGTCCGAATTTCAAAAGTGGAACATGTGTTTTATGTTTGATAATTACGAACGCGCATCCTCGGGGGTGACGTATATTAAAAACGCGGCTGTCTTGGACGACCTGCTAAATTACACCATTCAATTTATACACCAATGGGTGGTCGATCCAGAGGTCTGGATGTCCGAAATGGTCTTACTGTACAAGTACTATCTCTCAAAGAACGACAATACCATTCAATTCCTTCCGACTATATGGCCAGAGGCGCAGTGTCCAGTATTGTATCCCTCGGAGAATTACGAAAAATATCATAAAACGATATTTGATGCCGCGGCAATTGGTATCATGTTGTATGGTAGTGATACGGGTAATAAGAATTGTCCTACCGTAGTGGGTACCAAAAACCGGCATTCGTTTATTGATTATACCGTCTATTTGAACCAAGTTGTCTGGAGAACCGACGACCAGAAACGCCATATTCCCTACTTTTTAATTGACGGACACTACATTAAAATCAATAACCTTCATGTACACTGTAAGAATTTGACCCCGGCATTATCCATTCCCAGGTAAATAAATATGTAAATAGTTTATATAGTTACATATTACATCCATCGGTATGGCATCTATCGCAGATTCATTCATGAGCGGTATGGGTAATATACTGAACGTGTTTTCGGCACCGAAAACCGCCAGTGGTACGGAGCCAGACGTGTCTTTGAATGATAACGAAAGTTATAGCTATAGCTACAAAATCATCCTTTTGGGAAAAGACGGCGAAATTGTAGAAACGGTCGAACCCGCACAGCTAGACAGCACCACCACAATCCATTTAGATGATTCTATCCGTGTCATTAAAAATAAAATAATCAAAATGCTGGATAAATACCGGCTTTCTTATTCCGAGGTGTATTTGTTCTCCAAAAACAAAATTCATGTGGATCTAAATGAGATGTATAAAAATGTCACGAAAAACGGAGAACGGCCCATGGATCACGGTAAAATCCAACAGGTATGTGCTTCGCTCGAACTGGAAAATGTGGTTCTCGACGAAGCCAAAACAGATTATTCGTTGGACGAGTTTCTGGCGGTGTTTTCTCAGGCGAAAATCGGAACCTCCCGGACAGTGGCGGTACCCCTGGGGTCACGGTTTGAAACATCCTACCAGTGGTTGTTCTCCGCCAATCCTTACCGCATTTCCCAGGTTCTCCCCGATGTGAAAAAAACTCCCCTCTTCTCCTTTGAAAATTCGCTTTTAATGAATTACACGTATGGCCAATCTATCGAGATATGTGTTTGTACGGCGGAGAGTGTTCTCGAGTTTACAGAAAAACGCGGTATTTCTTCGGATTATGTTCTCCGGATGTATTTTCCCTTTCTTTTTAAAACGGGGGTGAAGAGCCTGGAAAATTTGACCGAACAGAAACAAACCCTGTTGGACGCGTACGAAAAAACCGTGGATGCCAATATTTGGAAATTATACGACACGGTGGATTTGTTTTATCAAATTGAGAACCAGGCTACTATTCCAATCGCATATACATCTAGTGGTATCCAGGCGTTTCGCATGATCCTACATGCCGATTTCGCCAGTGTATTACCACTAGACACGATTTTCAAACGTATTCATGCTCTACCCCACATTCCATTTATTAAATACAATCCGGGGTTTAAACGTGAGAACATTTATCGTTTATACAGTGATAAAATCGCGACCAACGGCAAGAAAATACCTCTCTTGTCTGCCACGGAAATATCGAAATTGTCCAAAGAAACGGGGAGAACCGGGCAGATTACTTTGCTCATACGGCAAAAATTTGAAGACATGCCCCTCCACGTATATTTGAATTTCAACAAGGATGGTAAAATAATGATGAAATGTGGTCTAGATCGACCGGTATCTCCCACTTCTATTTTCCCCCTGATTAAACAGACCATTCAACCAATTCTGGAACAGTTGAATGCGTTTTTATTTGAAACTGGGTACCAAATTCGGGTGCCGGAACGTTATGGATTCGGCGGATACATGGAGAACCCCGTCATAGAAATAGAACAGATTCAGTACGTGGCCACACTACCCATTAGCAAAAAAATGGATATAAAAAAATACAAGGGCTGTCTTTCCAGTATCTTCGATATGGAAGCGGGCGATGTCGCGTCGGAACACGGCCTTCGTCTGAAATTTAAGCGGGTGGAAAATTACCAGGACATGGACCCCATATCGCTCGCCATCAGTCAAACGTACACGAAAACCCGCGAAATCGAGGATGTGATTGCGGAACTGAAGGGCGAATTTAAATTGACCGAGGAACAGGCCCGTGAACGCGCCATCAAATTTTTTGGAGAACATACCATGTTACAGGGGAAACTGGTGGACAATGCGGGGTTTCCGGTCACGATTCGGGTCAACCCGGCCGACAATGTTTTGACAATCACGGTGGATCAGATTGCGTCCTTGGAATACGTGGATATGTTGAAAGTGTATTTAAACAGCATCGTACGTATTTTTCAAGAACCCGGTTCCGGTCCGGCCGTCGACGCCTTCATCAATCAGTGTAAAAAATCCATCAATTATAAAGGAGTGGATGCGCCGCGTATTGAGAACATTGTCGCAACTGACGCCGATTTTATTGCCAAGGTCGCCCAGCCAGTTTTGTTTGTAGGAGAATCTGACGATGCCGATTTTTTTGGAGAACCGGACGTCGGCGACGACGATGAAGATGACGATGACGACAAAAAGATGGATGAAGAGAGCGGGGATGAAGATCTTAACGAATCCGATTTCGATTTCGATGAAAAAGACGCGGACGACGAAGAACGGCCACAGAATAAAACGGGAGAGAACGAAAAGAAACCCCCCAAAAAGAAACCGGCTTCCAAAGAAAAATCAAACGATTCCGACGACGAATCCTTGTTTGGAATGGATGTGGAAGGCGGAGGAGAGAGGGGTCGGAGTGGTGGTGCCGGCGATGACGACGACGAGGCCCTGGAAATTAACGTGGAAGGAAAATCCCTTAAAAACCCTAACCCCTTTCAAGAAAAAATCGAAAAATATGACTCGACCTTGGTGTATAAAAAGGAAAAGGGCCAATTCAATCCGTATTCCAAGTCTTGTCCGCCCGCCGTCATGCGGCAACCGGTCCTGTTGACGACGAGTGAAAAAAATCGCATCGATGCGACCCATCCCGGGTCTTACAGTACCGCGATTCGGTACGGCTCCGACCCGAATCCCGAAAAACAGTTTTGGTACATTTGCCCAAGGTATTGGTCGCTCAAGGAGAATACCAGTTTGACGCAAGAAGAGGTGGACGAAATCTTGAAAACAAACCCCCAGGCCATCATCCCTTCCAAGGCAAAAGTGGTGCCCAAAGGCGCATTTATTTACGAATTCAATGCGCCCAAGGAACATCTGGACGAAAAGGGCAACTACATTACCCACTACCCCGGATTGATGACCGGCAAACATCCGGAGGGATTCTCGTTGCCTTGCTGCTTTAAACGGCAACAAGCCATCGAAAAGGAAACCAACGGGACAAAATTAACCCAAAAAATCAATGTTTATGTGATGAGTGCCAATAGCCGACCCCTTCCCGACAATCGGTTCGGATTTTTACCCGACGTGCTCCAGCGATTTTTCAAGACGGACAGCACCCAGTGTGTGGAAAAAACCAACGCGGCATTGATCAAAGCCAACACACAGTGTTTGTTGCGCTACGGAATAGAAACGTCAGAGGCCCAGTCTTTCATGGGCTGTATTGCCGATCTTTACGGTGAATTACACAGCCTGAAGACCAAACCGACCATTGCGGCCATGCGAAAAATCGTGGCAGACTCGATTACACTGGACATGTTTTTACAGTACCACAACGGTGCCCTCGTCGCCATCTTTCGACCCACGTCCGTGCCTGACGATATTGACCCCAAACATCCGGATTATCAGAATTCTTGGTTTGTCAAGGAGATTCTGGAGAGCGGCGGGAATGCCGAAGAAGTCGCGTTTTTAAAAGAAACACTGGCGTCATTTGAAGCTTTCCGGCGGTATATTTTGGACGAAACCGCCTACCTAGACCACACGTATTTGTGGGATATTGTCACGCAACCCAATCCGAAATTGATTCCGACGGGACTGAATCTGGTGATTCTTACCCTGCCCAAGTCGAATCAAGTGGAAATTGTGTGTCCTACCAGCGCATATGCGACCAAATTGTTCGATACTACGCGCGGAACGTGGATGCTGTTTAAAGACGGCGATTTCTACGAACCCATTTACGTGTTTGAGAACAAGAAAAAGGTGGCCGTTCATCGCCTGTTTTATTCGGGGGCCAAATCCTTGGACAGTAAAATGGAGAACCTTATTCATATGGTGGAAAAGGCGGTCAATACACAGTGCCGACCGCAGTCCAGTTTACCGAACTTGTATCAATTTAAACGCAACACGTCTGCCAAGGAAATGTCGGGGGTACTCGAACAACATGGTTATGTGATTCATCTTCAAGTCATGAATTATCAGTCGAAAATTGTGGGGTTCGTAGTTTCTGCGGTAGAACCCAGCCAGACCCGGTTCTTTGTGCCCTGTGCGCCATCGACACTACTGGACGAAGTCGATCTCATTTTAGTGGATCAAGTCAAGGACTGGAAAGACTACAAAACTACCGTACAGGAACTCAATCAACTATATGTTAAAACCGCGGGTAAAATCAAATGTTCTCCCAAAATTAAAATTGTAGACGACGACAAAATTGTGGGCATATTGACCGAAACCGAACAATATGTGAAAATTTCTCCGGCTATGGACAATGTGGCCGACGAATTGGAAGAAATGGAGAGCATGGATTATTTGGAAGCCGACAAGGTCATTGTGGGAAGCGTGGCCCCGAACAACAAACGGGTGAGAACCATACGCAATATTCACATGGAGAGCCGATTTTACCGTATTTTTCGTACTACGGTCCGCGAGTTGCTGAGTCAATACGAACATAGATTCTATAAATTAAAGATTATAGATATGCTCGAGAACCTGGCTTATTCTTATTCGCAGAAAATGGAGAAAATCGAGGAAATCTTACGTAAAGTGGTGGGGGATTCCATCGCATTTCAATCGATGAATGATGACGACATTGAGTATTTGGATAATGATACCCATTTTACAAATTATACTCAGTGTATCAAGTGTGAACGCAATGTATGTAAAAAAGGAGATGATGGGGTCTGTCATCTTCATTTTCCGCGGGAAAATTTGGTGATGGGGATGCGCAATGAAGAACTGTACTACACGCGGTTATCTGACGAACTCTTGCGCTTTCATCGCATACGACTGTTCATGTTGGAACCCATGCACTATTTGAATTTGACCAACATTGATTACCAAATCAATGATGACGAAATTTTGTTGTTGGAAACGTTTCTCAAATCGGAGAATTTTTCTGATTTACGTCTGTTTAATTTCAGCGAATATTTACGACAAATACCTTACGATCTTGCTGCGGGGGACCAAGGTCCCCCTCAGAACACCTTCGGTGTTCAAGGTTGAGGTCCGAAGGACCTCTGACCCGCACGCCCCCTCCTTCCTGTAAAACGTTAGCAATTTACTTCTCGTTATACCCGCCCGAAGGGTGGGTATTTCCTAGCGGTCGGTGCTCCGAAGGAGCACAACCTTGACCCCCATTGGGGGTCTGAGGAGGTTCGTACAAGGAACCCGCAGGGTTCCTGTAGTTTAGTCCACCTCATCAATCTTGGGCGGTTGCTCTGAAGAGGCCATGTTGTTGAAATCCGGCTTGACCGGCGGCACGGGCATAGTTCCCCCATTCTTCTCCATCTCGTTCACCATGTTCTGTAGATCCTCCTTGCTGTAATCACTCGCGCCCTTACCCGGCGACACCTTCTCCATGATCTCCCCGAAAATCGTCTCCAATTCACGACGGTAATCGCGGTAAATCTCAATGTCCTCCACCTTGCGGTTGGCGAGCTTGTTCTCCAGCTCTTCAATCTTCTCATCGAAACGCTTCTTATCGTCCGCATCCACCTTATCCTTGACGTCGTCCGCGTTCAACTTCTCCTTCGTGGAATGGATGTAGGTCTCCAACTCACACTTACAATTAATCGCCTCGCTCACCTTTTGGTCCTCGTCCTTGAAACGATCGGCCTCGTCCACCATCCGCTGAATGTCCTCCGGACTCAAACGCCCCTTGTCGTTGGTAATCGCAATCTTGTTGGACTTGCCCGTGGACTTTTCGCTGGCCGACACGTTCAAGATACCGTTTGCGTCCAAATCAAACGACACCTCAATCTGCGGCTGGCCGCGCGGCATCTGGGGAAGACCGTCCAACTGGAACGAACCCAACAATGTGTTGTCCTTGGTGAGCGCGCGCTCACCCTCAAACACCTGAATGAGCACTCCCGGCTGGTTGTCGGCATACGTAGAAAACGTCTGCGACTTCTTCGTGGGAATCGTGGTATTGCGAGGAATCAACTTGGTCATGACACCCCCCGCCGTCTCCAGACCCAAGCTCAAGGGACAGACGTCCAACAAAAGCAAATCCTGAATCTTCTCGTCACCATTGCCCGTCAAGAGCGCGGCCTGGACCGCCGCCCCGTAAGCCACACACTCGTCCGGATTGATTGACTTACACAGATCCTTGCCGTTGAAGTACTCGGACAACAATTGTTGGATACGGGGGATACGCGTCGTACCACCGACCAAGACAATCTCGTGAATGCGGTCCTTGGAAACCTTGGAGTCCTCGATGACCTGGTCCAAGAAGACCATGGTCTTCTTACACAGGTCCTCGCACAAATTCTCGAACTTGGCGCGGGTAATGGTAGCACTGAAATCCACGCCGTCAAACAAACTGTCCACTTCCAGGTTGGCGACAGTGGAGGATGAGAGGGTACGCTTGGCGCTCTCACACGCCGTACGCAGACGGCGGACCGAGCGCTTGTTCTCGCGCAAATCCTTCTTGTGCTTGCGCTTAAACTCCTCGCAAAAGTAATCGAGCAGCTTGTTGTCGAAATCGGACCCGCCCAAAAAGGTGTCGCCGGCGGTGGCCTTGACCTCGAACACGGAATCCTCGATGGTGAGAATGGAAAAGTCGGTGGTACCGCCACCAATGTCGGCAATGAGGATGTTGCGCTCACCCTTGCCCTTCTTGTCGATACCATACGCGATGGCGGCGGCCGTAGGCTCGTTGATGATGCGGAGGACATTGAGCCCGGCAATCGCCCCGGCGTCCTTGGTCGCCTGGCGCTGGGAATCGTTAAAGTAGGCGGGCACGGTGATGACCGCATCTTTGACCGTCTCCCCCAAATAGGCCTCGGCAATCTCCTTCATCTTGCCGAGGACCATGGAGCCAATCTCCTCCGCGGAAAACTCCTTGGTTTCGTTGCGGAACTCGACCTCGATCATGGGCTTGTTGCTCTTATTGACAACTTTATACGAAAGGTGCTTTAAACTGTCCTGTACTTGGGTATCATTGTAGTTTTTGCCGATAAGACGCTTGGCGTCGAACACGGTATTGGAAGGATTGGAGGCGATGGCGGACTTGGCCGCGTCACCGATGAGACGCTCGTCAGCAGTAAAAGAAACGAACGAGGGGGTAATGCGGTTACCACACTCGTTAGCGATAATTTCGACTTTGCCGTTTTGCCAGACCCCGACGCAGCTATTCACAGTTCCCAGATCAATACCAATTGCGGAAGGCATGATAGTATATCATATCATGCCGTACGTTTTTAAATAGATTTTTATTTAAAATAAAAATATTAAGTTATAACCCAAAGAATCGCAATTCCATCACCACCCTTCCCCCCAAAATTACTGCTACTCTGTCCTCCTCCTCCTCCGCCTCCTCCATATGAAGTAGCATTTGATCCATTAGGATTAGTGGTTGTACCGCCGGTTCCGCCACCCTGATTTCCACCCGTCATAGGGTAAGTACTTGATGAACCTCCTCCCCCTCCGCCACCATATTGTAATGGCCCGCCGTAATTAGTGCCTACATAGGGGCCTGTCCCACCAGTTGAATCATAGTTACCACCCGTTCCTGCTGTGATCGAGCCGGTACCACCGGACACGTTACCAGATGCCGGGGCTGCCGTCCCCGCATTCCCTCCTCCTGAGGTTATTGTTGGTATTGATCCACCGGTCATACTTGTATTACCACCTTTGGTATTACTACCACCTCCAACACCAATAGTAATAGTATATGTGACACCAGCTGTAAATGAAACCCCCCCACCCCCCATACTTGATGATGTACTACATCCTCCGCCCCCACCTCCGCCACCGGGAATATTACTATTTCCTGTGCCACCCCCCCCGCCACCTCCAAGTAAGTAAAATTCAACAGTTCTTGCTACTGATAATGATATAGTTCCGCTAGCTGTAAAAGTGATAACACTATAAATGCCACTTGTAGTCACGACAAATCCATTACCGGTAAAACTTAAAGGCGCAGGAGTTGTAGCAGTTACTGTACCATACGATACACCACTTGTAGTACCATAAGGACCTGGTGCCGAACTAGGATAGTTTGTGCTATTTATCGTAATATATGGATAAATATAAATCGTATAAGAAGTATTCGCTGACAATCCGCCAATTGACTGATTGGTTATAGTACTCTGGTTATAGACGGCTAAAGATCCGGTACCTACACCTCCGGTACCCCAAACAAGATATGCGCCGGCGAATGGCCCACTACAAGAAACGTTGATCTGAACAGTCGAAGCGGCCACCGCACTTGAAGTTGCAATACTGCCCCATGTTCTAACTGTCAGAGCAGTATATGCATAATTTATACCCGATCCTACACCGTCTCCATTTACAGCGTAAATTTTTAACGAATCTTGTATATTTGCTGTATAAGGATTGGTAGTACTAGTAAAAGTTTGAGTAGTTGTCGAGTAAGCAGGAGTTCCTAATACCACTCCAGCGGATGTCTGTATAGACAATGTCGTAAAATTATTAGCAGTGCCAATCCAGGTGAAACTTATGTTCGTAGTACTACATGTACTATTAGAGTAAGAAAGGTTTAATGTGTCCGGTATTGCCAGAGTATAAATTTTTCCAGGAGTTCCCGCATTCGCCGGATTCGTAATATTTGTAAATGCCTGGCTCGCATAAGAGAGAGCATTCAATGGAATGAGTGTATACGTATACTGCGTATTGGTAGCGAGTCCCGAACTATCCGCATAGCTCGTACCGGTGGCACCACTTCCCGTAACCGTCGTTCCGTTTCTCGTAACGTTGAATTTTGTGTAAGTACCCGTAATAGAACCAATGATATTCACACTACGGTTGTTCGGAGTCGAGAATGCTGCTGCCGTAATCTGTGCCCACGTACACGTCGTTATAGTAGCCGGAGTATTATAACGCACCCCGTCACCGTTTATCGCATAAATAGAATGGGTATATTGCGTATTAGGAGAATATAATACATTGGCCGTAAATGTATTCGACCCCAATACAAAATTGGACTGGGCAATTTCAATGCCCGCCGGATACTGTATAGATAAACTCGTATAATTGTTGGTAGTGCCGTTGTTCGTACCCGTATAGGTAAAACTTATCTGATTTAGATTACTACCCGCACCATTATACGTGGCCGCCAAACCCGCCACCGTAGCCAGCGAATAAATCATACTGTTTGAAAGCCCCGTCGTAAAATTTAAAATAGCACTAAAAACGCCCCCCGCCACACCCTTATATGTCGGGGTGATGGTATAAGTGTATTGAGCATTGTTCACCAACGCCGTCGGATCCGTAAACGAATTCACCGGAGAAGTTTGTATAGGAGACGTATAAGTCGTTAATCCGCCACCTGTACGTGTTACTGTGAAAGAATCATAGATCCCCGTAATTCCCTGTATGGTGATAGAACCCAATGTAGTTGGTGGTTGAAAATAAGCATACTGAATGGTCGCAGATGCGGGTTTTTTTATCACCGAAGAAGAACCCATAGAACATAGCGTGCTTAGCGGCATATTTGCCTATATCTTCATACTAGGAATAAAAATCAGTATTCCAACAAGAATTTATTGATGAACCGGGCTCGCTCTACCGGGAGCATCAACCCCCATAAAAAACGGACCTTTTGTACAAGGCTGTCTTCCTTTTCCAGATTTTTGTAATACATGCTATACATGGCTTTATTGATTACAGATATATCACAATCTGCGTATTTCATATGACGACGTAATATTTTTTCCACCCCGGTTTCCACATAGTGTGAATGCTCAAGAAGAGTAAAAAACCCCAGAATATCGGTCAACAACATATAATGATTGTAATCGTGAACATAAGACTCGTCTATTAGGGAAAAATCCTCATAAAAACTGCGAATGTCCCTCAACATCCGCTTCTCCTGAGGCTGATAAACAAACGGCATAATATGCTGTATTACGAGATCAACCGGCAATGTTCTCCAAATCGGGTGCATCGATACCCTATGTTACATTACCACGTGTTTATGTTTTTCACGAAAAATATAATAAAGATGCGGGAGACGTATATGTAAATGAACCAACACGCAAATAACCCCTCGCATCATATGGGCGGATCGTCCAATTACATGATGGACTCGCTTAAATCCAACATGATGACCATGCTAATGTTAAATAATATGAATGGCGGCGGTGGCAGCGGACACGGGCGGTCACAACCAAATGACATGTTCTCCATGGTTTACGTGTTTGTCGCCACCAGTGTGGTCGATTTCGTTTTCAAAAACGCGCCCGTGATCGTCAATTTTTTCATGAAGAAATACACCGATAAATTGGAGAACATCAAGAAGGACTTGTCCAGTGTCACCAAAGATTTGACCGATAACAAGGTGAAAAAGAAGACGGCGTCCATCACCGTGACCATCAATGTGAACAACCCCGACAACATTCTGGGACAGGCCCTCCTCGACTTTATCACCAACAATAAAAACACCACGCATGTGAGTTATGTGCGCGAAAGTTTCATCCTGAATCAAAAGGACGTGATTCATATCGACGACGAAATCTTCGCACGTATGACGCAGTCGACCTCGGCCGACGAAATGGGCAATCAGGGAAGCATCTCGACCAACATGAATACGGGCGCAGGGAGCAACGGGGGACATGCGGCCATTGTCCAGATCATCGAGGTCTACAGCTTCACCAAAACTACCGATCAGTTGCGTAATTTCTTGGACAACATCAAACAGAAATATACCATCAATGTGAAGAACAAACTGGGCAACCGGCGTTACTATTTCAACATGCATCCACTGGTAGTACCCATGGACATTGATAAACGCAAGGATTTGTCGCGCTTGCCACCCAATTTCGCCTTTGTCATGAAACAATTTCAGACCAACCGCAAGTTCTCCAATTTGTTCGGGGAAGACATTGAAATCATCCGCAACCGCGTCCATTTTTTCTGTAAGAATCGCAAGTGGTACGACGAAAAAGGTATTCCCTACACATTGGGCTTGCTCTTGTCCGGATCGCCCGGGACGGGTAAAACGTCGACCATCAAATGCCTTGCCAATGAAACCAACCGACACATTTGTAATGTGAATTTGAACAACGACATGACCAAGACCCAACTGGAGAACCTCTTTTTCAACGAGAATTTGAATGTAATGAATCCGATGACGGGTCAGGCGGAAACCTACTGTATCCCTCTAGATCAGCGGATCTATGTTCTCGAAGACGTGGATTGTCAGAGCGACATTGTCATGGAACGGGCACTCAAGAATGAGAACAAGAAGGACGACGCCGAAACCCGGGACACGGACAAGGCGGTTCTCGAGCACTACGAGGACAAACACAAGGTCGATTTGTCGTTTCTCCTGAACTTGTTGGATGGGGTCTTGGAGAACCCGGGGCGTATTGTGATTATGACATCGAATTTTCCTGATATGTTGGACAGTGCGCTCATTCGGCCCGGACGCATCGACGTCATTGCCAAGTTTCGCAATTGTTCCAATGCGACGGTCCGACAAATGCTCGAATTCTTTTATGATACACGCCTTTCCGAAGAAGACGCCGACCGTATTCGTGGTCTCAAAGAGGAAATCATCACACCCGCGGAAATGTCGAAAGTCATGTTTGAAAACTTTTCCGACGTTCAGGCGTCGATTGCCCACATGGAGAACCTGTCCAAAAATAAAATCGAAAAAGAAGAGGAAAAGGAACGGGAAAAGGAACGGGAAAAGGAACGGGAAAAGGAACGTAATAATACAAAAATTATGGAAGAATCCGAGAACCTCACCCCGTTAACTGCGGTATCGTCGGAAGAACCCGGGGATCCGATCCAGATCTTGGCCCCATCGAATGTGTTGACCCCCTCCATCACAGAAGAAACAACCGACGCATGTTCCGAAACAAAGCGCGATACCGCAAATACTTCAGACAAGGAGGACAATGAGGACGTGATATTTGAACGCATGAAACGCGACACACTCCATGTATTTGTCCAGGACGTACTGCCACGAATTGCCAACAAAAGAAAGATCAAAGCACATGGCAGCTATTTTTACAATGGTCTATTGATGAAATACATATTCTCCGACCGCGATTTCCGGAACCATTTACGTAAATTAAAAACCGAATATTATCATATTGTCACATCCAAGATCGAACTTGAAATAATGAGAAGCAATGGGGAGGGTTACATGTACAGCAAGGCACTTGGCAATTTTTTTACATTAGTTATGTGTGAGAAAACCGGACTAAAAAAGGCTTTAGAAATTTGTAATACTCTTGATCCGGAATACGAAACATTACAGTCCAGTTTTACTTCAGGGGGAACTAATTCGCTACTAAACGGGTCGTCCTATTCGGCCTTTTAGTTATTTTAATATGGTCATTTCGTTGTTCAAAAAGCTGACGCCAGAACGTGAATTCATGTAAAACAGGGTTTGTAGTATATAGTCTACGGATTTTTCTTTGGTAATCACATGATACATGAAACATTTGTACTGGGTGATTTTCATCGAAACGTACGAGGCCACATCTGGGTCGGTGTGGACCGTTCTCTGAGGGATTTTGGCCAAACATCCGTACCGATCATCGTCACTATGAATTTTATTGACATATTCGCCTCGGCGGTACCGGATCTTGCCGTCAAAACTCAAAATAATGTTTTTGATCTCTTGGGGGAGATTCGCAAACAGTTCCATGTCTAATGCTTTGTGCCATCTAGGTAAATATGACACAAAAATATCAATTTTCTACACAAATACATAAAAATAAAATAATTTTCTATTATATACCATACCCCATGTCTTCCTCGAAAAATTCAGATTCTGGTGATGTTTTACTTGATTCGTCGGTGATTAAATCCAATTTTGTGGAACCTACCGACACCCTACGCGTCCCGTCTACCACAATTCCCGTTGAAATTCGCGGAACCGTAAACATCATGTGTTGCCCCTGCCCTACCTGCCAGGAAAAAGGGTGTGATAACTGTGATGAACAACCCGGAAACTGCGAGCCCAAACCGGATCCCGATTGTTGCGAACCGTGTAAGCGGGCGGACTCTGAATCATCCGTAAATTGCTTCAGTTGTTTCACAAAATGTCTGCCGAACGTTTTTCCTCGCAAAATACCTCCGGCTGAACTGGCCCGGCGTAAGGCGCAGGAAACATAAAGGACCCGCGAATAATACATAAAATTTTTGGTGTAATTTTTATGTATTTACCATTTGACTAGCAACACTCTAAAATCCCATGTTATAATCGTCGTCACATACATCCGCCGCAATCGGCATCTGAATATTGACAATGTTGTTTTGAATTTCCAGATCCTTTTTAGAGCACGTGTCGGTGCGGCTCTGTGCCAATTCAAACTGCCGGTCAATGTCCACACCGTCCGGCGAGGCAATGACGGCTTCTGACAAATTACGCATCTTCTCCATATCCAGAACCAGTCCAAACGCCCCCGTGCCGTAATTGCCGTATTGACCACACATGACACTCGACGAGACACCACGCATGTGATCAAAGTCCGCATGACGCGCGGCTTCTAACAATACTTCGGTGTGTACCTCAAAGGTGGCCTTGGCAATCGGACCAATATCGTCATTCAAAATACCCGAACGGAAGATGGGCACCATGTCTTTGGTCATCGTCATGCGATCGCACAACAAACTCAAATGGTGGAAATTGATGTAGGCGTCACTGAACTCCATGACATCGAAGAATTCGTTGTAAATCGTTTGACGGGCCGCTTCAATACCCAACACATCAAACACCTCGCGAATGTCGTTGCTATACGTACGACGGTAGTCGATGTAGTCCAATCCCAACACATTCAACATGTTGGAACCCGTCGTGTCCAGCACCCACGTATCTTTACGTACATATTTGCCGTCTTCCAACACCACCATGTCCTTTAATTTTCTCGGAATCACCTTTTCAATACGGCTGACACCGCGCAACACAATGTTGTTCAACAGGGCATCTTGGAAATTCTTGAGTTGATAAATTTCGTCAGA
>Ga0114959_10000979_pt1 | contig 26079 bp, 23 predicted proteins | sample C_130625_EF_Meta_FD_87317 | JGI IMG/M metagenome (GOLD analysis project Ga0114959, IMG submission 87317) | Freshwater microbial communities from Lake Croche, Canada to study carbon cycling - C_130625_EF_MetaG | ecosystem: Environmental > Aquatic > Freshwater > Lake | place: Lake Croche, Canada... | reverse complement strand
GTTCGGCAGCCTCTGGCCGTCGTAGATCGACGGGACAGGCGATCGCCCCGGGCAGGCTGGCCGCCGCTGCTTCAAGGGCTGCCGCCGAACGTGCGCAAAGCAGAACCCGCATGCCACTCGCCGCCAATCGCTCGGCGATACCCAGGCCGATCCCGCGCGAGGCGCCGCTGACAATCGCCGCGCGCCCGGCGAACGGACCAGCCACGGCTAGCCCCCGTCGCGACGCGATCTGGCCGGCGGGCTCCCCGAACCACGGCCCGCGTCAAAGCCGAGAAAGCCGACATCGGGCTGCGCCGATCCGCCGTCATTGGCCCAGAGGCGCGGATTGCGCGCCGACGCCGTACTGGGCAGCGGGGCGCCCCGTTCGGCGGTCACCGAAGCCGGCGGCGCCTGGCCCCGACGTCCGCGCGGCACCGGGGCATCTTCACTCTCCTCCCCTGCGCGGGCGGTCCGGCTGTTCCGGGGATTGCGCCCGTTACTGCGGTCAGCGGTCCGGGTCTGCGCAGCCTCGGGCGGTCCACTATTCCGATAGAGGCCGCGGACCGAGAGCAGGTAGAACAGGATATCGTTTCGATTTTGGTCGACTGCGGCTTCCTCGGGTCGCAAGCCGAGGACATTGGTCGCGTCGAGGTCGGCGCCGCGCGTCACAGAATCCTTGGCGGTGACAAGATCGCCCCGGTTGATGGCGTCGAACAAGGCTTCGGTGGGCGATAACTGCGCATTCGGATCGGCGGGAATGACCTCAGGCGCGCGCCGGTATTGCAGCCCGGGCAAACCCGGGGGTGGAGGCTTTGCGGCTTCCTCGGTCGGCCGTGGGGCTCGGCTCGCAGTCGGGCGACCAAACTGCGCTGCCGCCTCCGGCACCGGCAGCACCAGAAAAAGCAGGACAGCGGCGCCTAAGGCGCGCGGGAGTAGCTGAGCGCGGCACATCATGCTGACGTGCTTACCGATTTGTCGACGCCAGGGCCAGCCGAATACGTGATCACCGGCCTTCCCTCCGCCAAGCCAGCAGCACAACCCCGAGCAGTAGGGGCAGGGCCAGCCAGGGCGGTAGCAACGGCAGGGCGGCGATGCCGGTCACGGTGTGATCGCCGTTCCGCCTAAGGCCGAGCCAGCCCGCACCCGCCGCGTCCCGCCCGGGCAGCACGCGGCGCAGTTCGGGCAAAGCACCGCCGCCCAGCCATTGGGCTCCGCCGCTGGTCGCCACGATGATCGGCTGCAGCCGCTCCGGGTCAGCCCGCAGATCGGCGAATTCCGGGGGGTTGGCAATGGCGGCTGCGGCAAAGGCGGTGCGGCGCCCATCGCCCGCCTGCCAGACGCCGGGCTGTTCGACCGCGAGACTCGCGCTCGCATGACCCCCAGGACCCGGCGCCAATGGTACTTGTCGCTGGCTGCCATCGGGCGCGATGACGGTCAGTGGCGGCAGTGGACCGGGCTCCAGGCTGCGGCGATCGATTCGCAAGCGGCCGGCTTCGATCCGCGCCGTCAGATCCTCCTCCTCCAGCTCTGGCTCGCGCATCAGCCAGTGCGCGGCGCGGCGCAGCAGCTCGGCCTGCGGCCCGCCACCGTCATGGCCGCGCGCCCAGAGCCAGATATGGTCCGATAGCAGGAGTGCGACCCGGCCCTCGCCGACGCGGTCGAGCAGCAGCAGCGGCTGGCCCCCGCCCGCTTCCATCACCAACGCACCAGCGCGCGGCTCCGCCCGCAAACTGCGATACCAACGTCCCCAGCGTGGCTCCTGGCCTTTCGCGGTATTGGCACCGGGCAGGCCCTCGGTGACCGGGTGTCGGGCACCGAGGGCGGTGACACGCGGCCGATAGGCGCCCTCAGCAACCGCGGATTGCCCGCTCGCCGCGCTCGGGCGGGCCGGCAGCACGGCACCGAGCGGCGTCGCCGCGAGGCTAGCCGGCCCACCGAATTCCGGCCCTACGGAGAGTAGCAGTGCCCCGCCATTGCGCACGTAATCGGCGATGTTGCGCAGATAGATCGGCGGCAGGATGCCGCGATTCGCGAAGCGGTCGAAGACAATCAGATCGAATTCCCGCAGCTTCGTCTGGAACAACTCGCGCACCGGAAAGGCGATCAGTGCCAGCTCGTTCAGCGGTGTCAGATCGTCCTTCTCGGGCGGGCGCAGAATCGTGAAATGCACGAGGTCCACGCCGGGATCGGCCTTCAGCAGCCGTCGCCAGGTGCGCTCCCCAGCATGCGGCTCGCCGGAGACCAGCAGCACCCGCAGCCGGTCGCGCACGCCCATCACGGTGATGACAGCGCGGTTGTTCGCCTCGCTCACCTCGCCCGGCCTGGGCTCGGCGGCGAGTTCGATCACCGAAGACCCGCCACGCTCGATTGGAATGGTGATCCGGTGTTCCCGCCCCAGCGGCACATTTTCGCTGCGTGGCGGCGCGCCATCGCGGCGGATGGTCAGCCGCGCCGCACCCCCAGGATTGGTCACGCCGAGATCATCGATCGCCACCCGCAGTTCCACCTCCTTGCCGACGATGCCGAAGCCTGGTGCTTCGATCACCCGCAGCCGGCGGTCGGTCTCGCCCGGGCGTCCTGGCAGCAACACATGAAAGGGGGCGGCGATGGGCGAGGTCGCCGGCACGTCGTGGACCTGCCCGTCAGAGAGCGCGATCACGCCGGCGAGGCGTGCCCTGGGGATGTCAGCCAGCGCGCGATCCGCGGCGGCAAAAAGACGGGTGCCCTGATTGCCGCCCTCGGGCACCTCGACCACGCGCAACTCCAGCTCGGGCAGCTTGGCCGCGCGGGCCTCCAACGCCGCGCGCGCCGCCTCGATCTGCTCGGCACGATTGGCGACGCGCGCGCTGTCCGAGCGATCGACCACCAGCAACGCAATGTCCGGCCGGGTCTCCCGCGTTTCCTGCACCAGGCGGGGATTGGCCAGCGCCAGCAGCAACAGTCCGAAACCAAGCGCCCGCCAAGTGACGCCGCGCGCCCGCCGCCACAGCGCCGGTCCCAAGGCAAGCGCGGCAACCACCGCAAGCAGGCCCAGCAGCCAGAACGGCAGAATCGGCGCAAAATCGAAGCCGGCGACCGTGCGGATCAATTCCCCAGCCTTTCGAGAATAGCCGGTACATGCACCTGATCGCCCTTATAATTGCCGGTCAGCGCGTACATCACGAGATTGACCCCAAAGCGATAGGCCAGCATGCGTTGGCGTGCCCCACCGGGGATAACCGCGAAGGGCGTATTGCCCTTGCCATCCATCGCCCAGGCCGCCCCCCAGTCATGCCCGCCGATAATGACCGGCGAGACGCTGTCATTCGCCCGGTCCTGCTCCCGCGCCGCCCAGACCTGCCCCCCGGCGAAGCGGCCCGGCATGTCCGGCAGCAGGTAGAAAGCGCGGCGCAGCACATGATCCTCGGCGATCGGCGCGAGTGGTGGAATGGCCAGATCGCGCGTCAGCCGCTTGAGCGCCGCCCGCGCCCCTGGGGAAAACCCGTCGCCCGAGCCCTCATCCCGGGTGTCGAAAAGGATGATCCCGCCATTGCGCATGAAGCTGTTCAACGCCGCCACGGCGACCGCATCGGGCGCCGGTGCGTCCGGCAGCACCACCCAGTACAGCAGGGGGAAGAAGGAGAGGTCGTCCTGCCCCGGGACCACCGCCGCAGGCTCGGCCAACGCAGCAGCTGTCCGGCGATTGACGAAATCGGACAGGCCCACCAGCCCCATTCGCGCCGTGTCATCGGCCGCCGCATCGCCGGTCGTCACATAGGCCAGCCGCGTCGCCAGCGCTGGATCGCCCCCGGGTTCGGGCATCCTCTGCCCCCAGGCGCTGCTGCCCGCCAAGACCAGCGCGAGCAGCGCCGCGGCCCGTCCCGGCCGCCCAAGCAGGCCGCGCTGCTGAAGGCCGATCAACAGGTCGAGCGCGAGGAGCAGCAGTGCCGCCGCCAGCAGCCACGGGCCGAGATCACGCTCCGCCGGAATGCCCGATATCGCCGCGAGGCGCGCGCCAGCGGGCGGCGCGGGCGCGGCGACGGGGGCCGGTAGCGCACCGCCGAGATTGAGCGCCCGGCGCCAAGCGAGCGCCGCCGGGTCCTGCCCCGCCGTGCCGTACCAGCCGGGCGGATGGCGCGGGGACGGAAGGGCGGTCTCAAAACCCGCGGCGGCCAGCGCGGCGGCGGCGGGCGGCGGCATCCCCAGCCGGCCGAACCCATCCAGCGTCTCAAGCGGCGCCAGCGGCGCCTCGGCCTCGGCGCCCTGGATACCGGCCGAGAGCGCGACAATCCGGCGCAGCATCTGTACGAAAAGGCCGGAGAGCGGCAAGTTCGACCATTCGGCATTGGCGGTCACGTGGAAGAGCACGATCCGGCCCCGGCCCTGTGGCACAGCGGTGACCAGCGGTGTCCCATCGGCCAGACGAGCCCAGGTGCGCTCACTCAGCTTTGGCGAGGGTTCGGCAAGCACCTGCCGCCGCACCGTGATCTCCGGGTTCGGGGCGAGGCCCGCGAAGGGCGAGCCGGCGGGGAAATCCGCCAGGTGCTGCGGCTGCTCCCAGGACAATGCGCCGCCTAATTGCCGCTCTGCCCGGAATGTCACGGGGAGGAGCGGATCGGGGCTTTCGGCCAATCGGGGGCCGGCAAATCGTAGCAGCGTACCGCCGGCTTCAACCCATTTCGTCAGCGCCGCCTGCTCCGCCCCGGGCGCCACCGGCCGGTCGGCCAGGACCAGCACGGCGAGCGGCCGCGCGAGCAAGCTCTCCAGCGCCCCGCGCCGTAGCTCGGCATAAGGCCCCAGGGCCCGATCGAGATAGAACAAATCGCCGATCAGCGGCGCATCAGCGGCCTCCTCGACCGCCGGCAGCAGACCGATCGGCCGACGGCGAAACCGCTCGTCGAGCAGGGCCACTGCGCCGGCGCTCGCCACGCCATCGAGGTCCAATCGGGTAAGCTGATTGCGCAACTCAGGCGGCAATTCGAGCACTGCCTCGCCGCCACTCGCATGGGCGGGGATCGCCACATTCGCGCGAGCGAGAGTTCGGCCATCGCCGGTTCGGGCCAGCGCAACCACTTGCCTGTCGCGGCCCGACGGCAGGGCTTGGACACTGAGACGGAGGCGATCGGCCTCGGCAATCGGGGGTGGTAACAGAAAGATCGGGCTCGCCTCGGCCCGTGCCACCGTCAACTCGGCAGCCGCCGCCAGTGCCGCATCCAAGCCGTCCGGAGCGCCACCATGGGCAAGACCATCGGTGATGAAGAGGCTGCCGAGCGGTCCGGGCTCGGCAGCCCGCCAGGCAGCGAAGGCAGATGCAGCGGCCGCGCGGTCCGGCGGCCAGGGCTTAGGGCGCAGCGCCGCGAGCCGGGCCCGCATATCAGCCGCTGGCATCGGCCCCAGCACGCGCGATGGCTCACCTGTCTCGGCCGGGGCGGTCCGCAGCAGGGCGAGTTGGCGGCCCGCGCGCCCGGCCGCTTCGAGCGCTGCGTTCGCTGTGGCGAGCCGCTGCGGCCAATCGCCGCCGGACGACCAGCCATCGTCGATCACCAGCAGCAGAGTGCCTGCCCCGGTCGCTGCAGCGCCTGGGCCCAGTACCGGCCGGGCCAGCCCCAAGATGATCAGCGCCGCAGCAAGCAGGCGCAGCAAGAGCAACCACCAGGGCGTGCGGGCCGGCGTCTGTTCGGTCAGCGGCAAGTCCCGTAGCAGGCCGATGGACGGCAAAGTGACGCGGCGCGGCGCCGGCGGCGTGACGCGGAGCAGCCACCACAGCACCGGCAGGGCTGGCAGGGCCAGCAGCAGCCATGGCGCAGCGAATGCGATCGGCCCGAGGCTCAACATCCGGTCATTCCGGGCCGAGCGCCTGCCACAAGGCCAGGAGCGCGGCCTCCGGCGGCTGGTCGGTACGGTGGGTCAGGAAGCGCCAGCCGGCCGCCCCAGCAATGGTGGCGAGGCCTTCGCGCTGGCGCGCTAAGCGTTCCAAATAGACCGGGCGGGCATCCTCGACCCGCGGGACCAGGACCTGCCCGCCGCCCCATTCGAACAGCACCCGCCCGGCATAGGCCCGATTACCCTCACCGAGCGTTGCCTCGTCGGGGTCGAGCACCTGCACCAGATGCCCGCGCACCGGCCAGGCGGCGAGCGCCTGCACCGCGGCCTGAATTTCAGCGAGCGGGGAGAGGAAATCGCCAAACAGCACCACCCGGGCGTGCCGCGGCAAATCGGGATCGGGCGCCGGCAAGGCCGCTGATTTCACGACCTGTGCCAGGGCCTCCACTACCGCCGTCAGGCCCGCCCGGCCGCTATGACTTCGCGCGGGGCCGCCGAGCAGACGTACCCTTTCGCCGCCCCGCAGCGCCAGGGCAGCCAGGGCCGCGACAAGCAGTTCCGCCCGCGCGCGCTTGCTCGGGCGCCCTCGGTCGAAGACCCATTCCATCGAACGCGAAGCATCGGCCCAGAGGCAAAGTGTCTGCGCCGCTTCCCATTCGGTCTCGCGGATAAAGAGACGATCCGACTTGGCGCTCTGCCGCCAGTCGATGCGGCTGGTCGTATCGCCGGGCAGAAAGGGCCGAAATTGCCAGAACGCATCGCCCTGGCCGGCACGGCGGCGGCCATGCACGCCCTGCAACACGGTGCTCGCCACCCGGTCGGCGGCGACGACGAGCGGCGGCAGGGCGGCGCCGAGCGCTTCCGCCCTGAGTGCCGCGGCGGCAGGCGAGGACTCAGCCAAGCTGGGCCTTCAGCGCAGCGATGACATCAGCCAGCCGCACCCCTTCCGCGCGCGCGGCGAAGTTCAGCGCCATCCGGTGCCGCAGCACCGGCTCGGCGAGTTCCAGAACGTCCTCGACCGAGGGCGCGAGGCGGCCATCGAGCACGGCGCGGGCGCGCGTTGCCAGCATCAGGGCCTGGGCAGCGCGCGGCCCGGGTCCCCAGGCGAGATGCTTGCTGACCGTCGGCAGGACGGACTCCGCCGGCCGTGCGCCACGGACCAGTTTCAGGATCGCGTCCAGCACCCCCTCCCCAACGGGCATCCGCCGGATCAACTGCTGTGCGGCGATCAACTCGGCCGCGCTCATCGCCGCGGTCGGCTTCGCCTCCCGCGCGCCAGTCGTGGCCAGCAGCATCGCCCGTTCCGCGGCAGCGTCCGGGTAGGTGATCTCAATCTCCAGAAGGAAGCGGTCGAGTTGTGCCTCGGGCAGCGGGTAAGTCCCCTCCTGCTCGATCGGGTTCTGCGTGGCGAGGACGTGAAACGGGGCCGGCAATGGGTGGGAGACACCGGCGACCGCAACCTGGTGTTCCTGCATGGCCTGCAATAGGGCCGATTGCGTACGCGGGCTGGCGCGGTTGATTTCATCGGCCATCAGCAGTTGGCAGAAGACCGGGCCAGGCAGGAATCGGAAGGCGCGCCGCCCGCCCTCGCTCTCCTCCAGCACCTCCGAGCCGATGATATCTGCCGGCATCAGGTCGGGCGTGAACTGGACGCGGCGGGCATCCAGGCCAAGCACGGTGCCAAGTGTCTCGACCAAGCGCGTCTTGCCGAGCCCGGGGACGCCGACCAGCAGCCCATGGCCACCCGAGAGCAGGGTGATCAGGGTCTGCTCGACCACCTCCTCCTGGCCGAAGATAACCCGCGCGATCGCCTCCCTCACCCCGGCGAGGCGGGCGCCGAGCGCCTCGGCCTCGGCGATCAGGGCATTTGGGTCAGGAAGCGAGTTCCCCCCGGATTGCGGCATGCCGGCCACTTCAACCATGCTCTTACCAACCCCAATATGACATCCAGGGCGGATACACCGCCGACAAGAGATGTGGATCACTCAGACTATGGCCAGGGGCTGCGGCAACAAAGCGATGATTGATCCGGCCCCTCGGGGAATGCCGGCGGGGGGCGGGGGCATGCCGGCTGCCGGGCGGCGGCCGGTCGAGCAGGGGGATTTCGGCATCCGCATCGATCGCCAGGGCAACTGGCACTATCGCGGCAGCCCAATCCATCGGAAGGAGTTGGTCTGTCTCTTCGCCTCCGTGCTGCAACGGGCGCCGGATGGCGGCTTCTGGTTGGAGACGCCAGCCGAGCGCGGCTGGATCACGGTCGAAGACGCCCCGTTCATGGCCGTGGAGATGTGGTGGCGAGATTGCGATTGTGGCGACGGCAAGCCGCGGCAATGCCTTGCCTTCCGTACCAACCTCGATCAGATCATCACCGCCGGGCCTGAGCATCCGATCCACGTGCATCTCGACCCCCAGACCCGCGAGCCACGTCCCTACATCACCGTCCGTCCGGGCCTTGAGGCCAAGATCAACCGGGCGGTGTTCTACGAACTGGTCGCCCTGGGGGAGACCGAGACGATCGATGGTCGCGCTGTCCATGGCGTCTGGTCGGAGGGCGTTTTCTTCCCGATCGATGACGTCCCACAACTCGACGCCGCCGCGGAGTGATTGCCGTCAGGGCAAAAAGGCGCGATCAGGGTCGGGTGCACGCACCGCGATACCCCGAATGACCCCGGCCGATATCATCGCCCGACTGTCTGACCCCGCCGCTCGGCGGCTGATTGGCACCGAGCGGACCGCCGGGCCGCCGGAGGCCACCGCCCCCGTCGCCGCCGCCGTCCTGGTGCCCATCCTGCTGCGCCCGGCACCCAGCATCCTGCTGACGCTTCGTGCCGCGCGCCTGAAGGCACATGCCGGCCAAGTCAGCTTCCCCGGTGGCCGGATCGAGGCGGGCGAGACCCCGGAGCAGGCCGCCGTTCGGGAAGCGACAGAGGAGGTCGGTCTTGCCGCCCATCTGCCTGATCTGCATGGCCGGCTGCCGACCCATGTCACCGGCACCGGCTACCACATCACCCCGGTCGTGGCGCTCGTGCCAGCGCCGCTGAACCTAACCGCCGATCCCGGCGAGGTCGAAGAGATTTTCGAACTCCCCCTCGCGCTCGTGCTTGACCCCACAAAGCCGCAGCGACGTAGCCGCGAGTTCCAGGGCCGGCAGCGGGAATTCTGGGTCTGGCCACATGACCGGCACTATATTTGGGGGGCGACTGCGGCGATCCTGGTCAATCTCGGCCGGGTCCTGCGGGGGGGTTGAGGCGGCGTGGCCTATCTCCTTGAGTTTCTGCTTTTCCTCTCACCCTTCGCTGTTTTCTGGCTATGGCGGCGATACCGGCCAGATCATGCGCCCGACGGACCCCTGATGGTTGCTGCATTGCTCGGCGTCGGGCTGATGCTCGCAGCGGGGGTTTGGTATGGGCTCTCCGTTTCCATGCCGCGCCACCCCAATTATGTGCCTGCGCAAATGGATGCCGAAGGGCATGTCGTACCGGGCGGCGCGAGGCCAGCCCGGTGAACCCCGATGCCCCCGTCGCCCATATCGCGCTGCCGCCAGCCCTGGCGACGGGCGCCGCGGCGGCGGTCCTGACGGCCCTGCCCGGCGCGCGCGCGGTCGGCGGCGCGGTGCGCGACGTGCTGGCCGGGCGCACCCTGCACGATGTCGATGTGGCCGCACCGTGGCCACCGGCGACGATCGCAGAGCGTTTGCGGGCAGCCGGCATGAAGATCTTCGAGACCGGCCTCGCGCACGGCACCATCACAGCCGTTCTGGATCACCAGCCCATCGAGGTGACGAGCCTGCGGCGCGACATTGTGACCGACGGCCGGCATGCCGAGGTGGCCTGGACCACGGATTGGCGAGAAGACGCGGCGAGGCGCGACTTCACCATCAACGCCATGTCCCTGGCGCCGGACGGGGGCCTCTTTGACTATTTCGACGGCCGCGCGGATCTGGCGGCCAAGCGGGTGCGGTTCGTAGGTGACCCCGCCGTGCGATTGGCCGAGGACTACCTGCGCGCCCTACGCTATTTCCGCTTCCAGGCGCGCTATGGGCAGGCAACACCCGACCCGGCGGCGATAGCCGCCATTGCGGCCGCGGTGCCCGGCTTGGCGCAACTCTCGCCAGAGCGTGTCTGGAGCGAACTCAAGCGACTGCTCGCCGCGCCGGCGCCGGCCGCAGCCATCCAGCTGATGGCGGCAACAGGCGTGCTAGGCGCCGTCCTGCCGGAAGCGATCCCACCCGAAACTGATGCCCTCGCCCGCGTCACCGGGGCCGGTCTGCCGGCCGATGACATCCTCCGCCTCGCGGTGCTGCTGCCGCCGGGGTGCGCCGGTCAGGCGCAGACGATCGCCACGCGGCTACGGCTTTCGGGCGAGGAACGCCGCGGTTTGGTCTGGCTGCACGACCGTTTGGCTGGGCGGCCGCAATTGCCGGGCACCGATCCGGCCGCGCGACAACGCTGGCTCTTTACCCGTGGCGACGCCGCGACGGCGCTGCGCGAGGCTTGGCTGGCGGAGGCGCGCGACGGGGTCAGCCAAAGCCCACTGCGCGCCTGGGTTGCCGCCACGCCATGGCCAGTGCTGCCGGTCTTCGGGCGAGATGCCTTGACGCTGGGCTTACCGCCGGGGCCGGGCGTGGGGGCGCTGTTGGACAGCCTACGCAGATGGTGGCTGGCCCAGGGCTGCACCCCGGACCGCGAGGCCTGTCTCGCCCATCTCCAGGAACTTGCCGCGGCGCCCGACCAGGCGTAGCCGACCGGATCGCGCAAGCTGCCCCCGCCCAGGCGCCCGTTCGGGCGCCCGGCACAAGTCAAAGCCTCGCGCCGCTGGTATCAGACGGCAGCACCCGAACCGATATTGCCCTGTGTGTTGAGTCCGCTCTCACGCCGGATCTATCGCCACCGGCAGGGCCATCCAATCCGGGACCGCAGGCCGCAGCGTCGCCTCGGCGCAAAGCAGTGGCCCGCCGGCCAGCGCCTCCAGCCGCAATTGTGCGATGCCTCTGGCTGCTCGGGCGGAGCGCATTTCGCCCAATTCGACACCGTCGCGGGTGATCAGTGTCCCCGGCGGCGGCGGCGGCCCCTCAATCGCGACTGGCACGAGCCGGCGCTTGATCAGGCCGCGGTACTTGGTGCGTGCGGTCAACTCCTGCCCCATGTAGCAGCCCTTGGACCACGAAATGCCATGCAACTCGTCATGGCCGGCTTCCAGGAGCACGGTCTGTTCGGCGATCAGGTCGCGCGATCCATCGGGCAGGCCAAGCGAGAGCCGGTGTCGGTCCCAAGCGGCGATATCGACATCGGCAGCCAGTGGCACCTCCCGCAGCGCCCGCCAGCCGGCAGCAGGCAGGCGGGGGTCGCTGGCGGCGATGCCGTTCGGCAGCAGAACCCCGCCCCAGCCCACCTGCACCGTCAACGCGTCCGAGACATCGCGCAGCGTCACCCGCGCCCGCAGGCGGAAGCGACCAAGCCGCTGTGCCAACCCCGGAATGGCGGCACGCTCGGTCTCCAGCAGCAGCCGTTCGCCATCGGCGAACAGGAAAAGGTCCAGCAGCCATTTCCCCTGCGGCGTCAGCAGGGCGGCGAAAACGGCGCGACCGGGCGCTACGACCGTCACATCATTGGAGACAAGACCTTGGAGGAAGCTCACGCGGTCCTCCCCGGTGAGTTCGAGGACCCCGTGATCGGTCAGGCTGGCGATCGGCATGCCTGGGAATTGGCCTCTCCTGGCCCCCTCTGCAACCGGTCTGGCGCTGTGCTAGCTGCCGCCATGCGTATCGTCATGGCAACCGAAGGACCACGGATCGGCGCGGCCGGGCTGGCCGGGCGGCCGCTCGGTGGCGTCGAGACCGCCTTTGCGCTGCTCGCCTCGGCCTTCGCGCGGCGCGGCCATGCATTGGAACTCCGCGCCGGCGAGGCCGCCGAGGAGACACGCGACGGCCTGCAATGGGGCTCGCTCAAGCCCGGGGGGGCGCCTGCCGATCTGGTGATCGCCAATCGGGTGCCACGGCTGTTCGGCACCCTGCCACGCGGGCGATCGGTGCTTTGGCTGCACAATCCGGGAGGCTATCTCCGCAAGCCGCAGCACCTATTGCCCTTGCTACGCGCTTGGCCGCGGATCGTGACCCTCGGCCCCTATCATTCGGGAACGCTCCCCTGGATCGTGCCGATCACGCCGGTGGAAATCCCCCTCGCAGTTGCCCCACCTTTCGATGCGAGGCTCACCGAACGGCCACCGCCACCGCCGGTAGCCATTTTCACCTCGAACCCGCTGCGGGGCCTCGACTGGCTGCTCGATCTCTGGGTGCAGCGTATTCGCCCGAGCCTGCCCACCGCCGAGCTGCATCTCTACACGGGTGCTGCGACCTATGGCGGCGATGCCCGCCTGGCGGCGCGGTCGGCCCCGGTGCTGGCACGCGCGGCGGCCATGGCCGAGGACGGGGTCCGCCTGCTGCCTCCCCTGCCGCGCCCGGCGCTCGCCGTGCAGCTGCGCGCGGCGCGACTGATGCTCTATCGGGGCGATAGCGGTGAGACCTTCTGCCTCGCCCTGGCCGAAGCGCAGGCGAGTGGACTGCCGGCGGTAGTGACCCGGCTCGGCAGCGTCGCCGAGCGGATCGAGGATGGGACGACCGGGGTCGTCGCCGCGACCGACGCTGAGGCGGCCGCGGCGGCGATCACACTGCTGGGCGACGATGAGCGCTGGCGCGCCATGCACCGCGCGGCAATGGCGCGTGGTCCGGGCCCCAACTGGGATGCCATCGCCGCCCGATTCGAGGCGCTGCTGTGAACTGTCGTCCGCCCCAGGCCGCGTGCTACAGCCCTGCTGTGTCACTCGCGGCGATCCTTCCTGGCCAATCCCTTCCGGAGCCGGGCTGATGTGCGGCATCGCAGGGATCGTGCTGCGTCAGGGCATGTCGCCCGCCCCGGATGTGCTGGCAGCGTTGACCCGGGCGCTCGCGCATCGCGGCCCGGATGGGGCTGGGCATGATGCGGCGGGCAATATCGCCCTCGCCCATACGCGCCTGGCGATCATCGACCTCGTCACCGGTGACCAGCCGATCCATGCCGGCCCGGCTGCCATCGTTGTGAATGGCGAGATCTACAATTACCGGGAGCTGCGCGACGTCAACCAATTGCGCTGCGCCACGCTATCGGACAGCGAGCCGCCGCTGCATCTATGGCGCCGCGACGGGATCGCCTTCGCCGAGACACTGCGCGGCATGTATGCGATCGCGGTCAAGGACCGCGCCACGCGCCAAGTGGTCCTCGCGCGCGATCCCTTCGGCATCAAGCCGCTTTATGTGGCCGAGATCCCCAATGGCATCGCCTTCGCGTCCGAGCCGCAGGCCCTGATCGCAGCCGGCCTGGTCGCCCCGAAAGTGCGGGTGGAAGCCCGCGCGGAACTGCTGCAGTTGCAGTTCACCACGGGCCAAGCGACGATCTTCGAGGGCATTGACCGGGTGCTGCCGGGGGAGACCTTGGTCATCGCCGACGGGGCGATCACCGCCCGGCAACGCCGCGCCGCCCTGCCGGGAGGTGGTCCTGAGGACATCGACGGGACCACCGCCCTCGCCCGGCTTGATGCCGCCCTGGCGGAAAGCGTCGCCCTGCACCTGCGTAGCGATGTCCCCTATGGGATGTTCCTCTCGGGCGGCATCGATAGCGCCAGCATCCTGGCGATGATGGCGCGCCAGCAGTCCGGCGCCGGACCCCATGGCCAGACGCCGGTACTGGCCTTCACCGCCGGCTTCGACGTACCGCAAGCCGTCGATGAGCGCGCCGCCGCGGCCCGCATCGCTGCAAGCGTCGGCGCCCGGCACGTGCAGCTCGAAGTGACCGAGGCGATGGTCTGGCAGCATTTGCCGGAAATCGTCGCGGCCGTGGATGATCCGGCGGCGGATTACGCGATCATCCCAACCTGGTTCCTCGCCCGTCGGGCCCGTGAGGACGTCAAGGTCGTGCTCTCTGGTGAGGGAGGGGACGAAATTTTCGGCGGCTATGGTCGCTACCGTGCGGCCATGCGCCCCTGGTGGCTGGGCGGCAAGGCGCCGCGCGCCCGCGGCTGTTTCGATCGCCTCGATGTGCTGCGCGAGGCGCCGACCGGGTGGCGCGACGGTATTGGCGCGGCGGAGGCGGCGGCCAGCCTGCCGGGGCGCAGCCGACTGCAGGCGGCGCAAGCGCTCGACGTCGCAGATTGGCTGCCGAACGACCTGCTGATCAAGCTGGATCGCTGCCTGATGGCCCATGGGGTGGAAGGTCGCACCCCGCTGCTCGACCCCGGCATCGCCGCGGCCGCTTTCCGCCTGCCCGATACCCTCAAGGTGCGCGATGGCATGGGCAAGTGGCTGCTCCGCCAATGGCTTGCCCAGCATCTGCCGGCGGCCGACCCGTTCGGACCGAAACAGGGCTTTACCGTCCCGGTCGCCGCCTGGATCGAGCGGGCCGGCGAGCGGCTCGGCCCTCTGGTCGCGGCGCAGGCAGGGATTGCCGAGATCGCCAAGCCGGATCGCGTCACCGCGCTGTTCCGCCACGCGACCAGCGATAAGCACAAGGCGGCCGCAGCCTGGCACTTGCTGTTCTATGCGCTGTGGCACCGCAGGCATATCGAGCAGCACCGCGCCGAGGGCGATGCCTTCGCGGTTCTGGCGGCGCGCTGATTGCAGCGCTGCGATGCAGCGTCAGACGCAATGCTGCCGCAGGAAAGCCAACACGCGCCGCTCCTGCTCGGGCAAATGCGCCGGTCCGCGCCAATCCTTTAACACCTCGACCGCCGGGAGCAACGCTACCAGTTCCGTACTCGTCGCAGCGGGATGGGGAATATCCGTACCCGGCAGGAGCAGGCAGGGGGTTTGGCAGCCGCGTACGAAATCCCGATCCACGCCGAAGACGAACGGGTGATCCCACATGTTGCGTCCGAAGGCTGCAAGCGCCGCAGCGGATAAATCCGTCCGCGCCGCCAGTTGCTCGGCGCCCCATTCCGCGTGGCTATCGGGGAAGTAGCCCGGATGTTCGGGATGCAGGCCGATCGGGTTCTGCAGCACGGCGCAGGGGATCCGTTCGGGCGCCGCTTTTACCGCATTCAGGCAATAGGTTCCGCCGATACAGCCACCGAGCACGGCAAACCGCCGATGGCCAAGATGGTCCATCAATGCGAGATGATCGGCGGTATAGGTAGGCCAGCCATGGCCAGCTTCGATCGCGGTGCGGGACTGCCCGGCATTCCGCTGATCCATGGCCACGGCGGTGAAGCCCGCCGCCGGCAGCGCACGCGTCCAATCCACCCAGGGCCGGGCAGGGCCGCCGGGCGGGGTTTGCCACATGGCGATGCGCGAGCGCAGCCCGCCAGGCGCGAAGAGCAAAACCGGAAACCCGCTGCCATGGACCTCGTAGTGGATTTCGCCATCGGGGCGTTGCAGCGTCGGCATTCGGACCTTGTCTCCTTTGCGGTATTCGGCGCGCTTGGCTGGCAGGGTGTCAACCTGCGGGGCCTCGCTGGACGGCTTCGCGCTAACGTGGACCTGCTCTAGGCTGCAAGGAAACCAGCCAGAAGGAAACGCCATGAGCCCTCCTGATCGACTCCGTGCCCTGCTGCAGCAGCCGGGCTTGGTCCCTATGCCAGCCGTATGGGACGGTATCAGTGCCAAGCTGACCCAGGCCGCCGGCTTCAAGACCGCCTTTCTCTCCGGCTCCTGCTGCGCCGCCAGCCGTCTGGGCGGGGCTGATCTTGACCTGATCTCCTTCGGTGAGATGTTCGACAGCTTCACCATGGTCCGCCGGGCGGCACCGGATCTGCTGATCCTCGCCGATGGTGATCATGGCTACGGCAACGCGATGAACGTGCAACGGACCGTGCGCGCCTATGGCCAGGCGGGCGCGGCCGCGGTGCTGATCGAGGACAAGATCACCCCGCGAGCACTCACCTCGGCCGGCAAGCCGTGCCTGCCCCGCGAGGAAGCCCGGATGAAGGTCCGTGCCGCCGTCGAGGCGGCGAAGGATAGCGGCATCCTGGTGCTGGCCCGGACCGATTGCCGGCCCACCCAGGGGATCGACGAAGCGGTGGCGCGAATCGAAATCTTCGTTGAAGAAGGCGCCGATATTCTCTTCCTCGACAGTCCTGCGGATGACGTGGAGATCGCCCGCGGCATCAAGGCCGCCGGCGGACGGCCGAGCTTCGCCGTGCTCTCTCCAGGCGGGGCGCGGGCCACACCGACCCAGGCGGAAGCCGCACAACTCGGCTTCAAGATCGGTACCTTCCCGACCGGCATGCTCTCTCCGGCGATCGCCGGCATTCAGGCCGGGCTCGCCACTATCAAGGCGGGCGGGGCGGAGGCAACCACTGCGCTGCCATCGGCCGAGCTCCGTACGCTGCTCGGCTATCCGGCCTATGACGCGCAGGCCAAGCCCTTCATTCTGAAGGGCTGATCACGCGCCAGCCGCGGATTGCGCCAGCATCTGCCCGAGGACGGCCGCGAGCCGCTTCTCGGGATCCGCGGTACGGTCACGGCATGCTGCTCGGCGCCCGTGAACTCCTTGAACCGCTTCGGGCCAAGATGGGGAATGTTGCCGATCCCGGTCATGCCCCAGGACCGGGGGTCGGCGGCGTGGCACGGGCACCGAGCAGCATGCCATGACCGCGCGACACCAGCGTGATCGGCACGAGATCCATCTGCGGATCGTAAGGCAGCGGCGCCGAGCTGAACCATGTTCTCGACGAAGCTGCCGGTCGTATAAAGCAAGGTAAAGCCGTCGGGCTTGGCGGTCGTGACGTGCTGCCTGACGACGATGCCATTGGCGCCAAGCTTGTTCTAGAAAACCCCCGTCTGACCCAGGGCGCGATGCGAAATCGGACGATGTTTCCCCTTCGCCGTTCGGCACCTGCTTCGCAAGTGATCGACAGCGCCTCATTCCCGCGCGCCGGCGGCAATCCAACAGCCCCGCGCCAAATGCCCCGGGGCTTGCGAAATCCGCGACCGACCGGCCAAACTCCGCCGACGCAAACCAGGAACCGCCCCATGTCGATACCCCGCCGCACCGTCCTGGCGACGCCCTTCCTAAGCCTCCTTGCCCGGCCGAGCTGGGCGCAGACCAAGTGGCAGATGGCCACGCCCTATCCGGACGGGAATTTCCACACCAAGAACATTCGCGAGTTCTGCGCCGATATCGAACAGATGACCGGAGGGAAGCTCGCGGTGAGCGTCCATAGCAATGCCTCTCTGCTGCCAATGCCGCAGATCAAGCGCGGGGTTCAAACCGGCCAGGTGCAGCTGGGCGAAATCCTGCTCACCGCCTATTCGAACGAGGATCCGTTCTTCGATGCCGATGCCCTGCCCTTCCTGGTGCCGGATTGGGCCGGGGCGAAGAAGCTGGCGGATCTGCAGCGCCCCTATATCGAGGAGCGTTTGCGCAAACAGGGATTGTCACTGCTCTATACCGTGGCGTGGCCCAGCGCCGGGTTCTACACCCAGGTGCCGCTCAATAGCCTGGATGGTCTGAAGGGCAGCCGGTTCCGGACTTTCAGCCCTTTGACCAACCGCTTCGCAGCGCTCATCGGGGCCAATCCGGTCCTCGTCCAGCAGGCCGAGCTTGCGCAAGCCTTCGCCACCGGCATCGCTACCGCAATGGTGACCAGCGCCCAGACCGGGGTCGATACCTCCGCCTGGGACTACGCCAAGGTATTCACACCCGCGGCCTTCTCGATGACCAAGAACGCCGTGCTGATCTCCCGCCGCGCCCTGGAAAGCCTGCCGGCCGACCAGCAGCAGGCGGTGCTCGATGCGGCCGCCAAAGCGCAAGCACGCGGCTGGGGCTACGCGCAGGAGGCCGAGAAGGCGTCCCAAAGCCGGCTGGCGGAAAAGGGCCTCACCATCGGCACCGTCCCGACCGATGTCCGCGCTGGGCTCGACGCAATCGGCGCGACGATGGCGAACGAGTGGGTCGAGAAGGCGGGTGACGATGGGCGGAAGCTGATCGACGCGATGCGCGCGAAATAGCGCCATCTCGCTCCGAATTGCGCATTGCGGAGGCGGAATCCGCACCACCATGACCTGGTTTGGTGTGCGCCGCCTTGCGCGCCCGGCGACGGCCCGCGAGACTGACTTGGGTTTGGTCGAGGAGCTGACGGGCGATGCGATCGCAAACAGGGCGCCGGAACGGCAAGCGGCCTACCTCGGCTGTCATCGTCAGCCGTGGTGATTGACCCGATGCGGCGTTTTCTGGATAGCCTCTACGCACTAGGCGCCGGCCTTGCCGCGCTCTGCCTCTTTGGCATCTTCCTCGTCATGATGGCGCAAGTCGCGCTCCGGGAGATGAGCCTGCAACTCCCGGCAGCCGATGACATCAGTGCTTATCTCTGCGTGGCGACGGCATTTTTTGCCCTGGCCGCCACTTTCAAGCGCGGCGAACTGATTCGCGTCGGCATGGTGATCGACCGGCTGGGGCCGGGTCCGCGCCGGGTTCTCGAGGCATTGGTCCTGGCGCTGGCCGCCGGGATCGTCGGCTACATCACCTGGTGGACCCTGCAGGACACGCTGTTCTCACTGGAGATCGAGGAGGTGGCCCAAGGCACCGTGCCGATCCCGTTGTGGATTCCGAAAACGGCCATGCCGCTCGGCGCTGGCCTTCTTCTGATCGCGGTCCTCGACGAGTTGGCCACTGTCCTGGCTGGCAATAAGCCGGGCTACGTCATCGCGGCCGAGCAGCGCGCTGCTGCCGGCGATTTCTCGGCCGAGGTTTAAGCCATGGATCTGCTGACCCTCGCCCTCCTGTTGCTCGTTCTGTTATGCCTGCTGCTCGGCGCCGGGCTTTGGATCGCCATGGCGCTCGCCACCGTCGGCTTCGTGGCGATGACCATGGTCCACCCGAGCCCCGGCCTGTTCCTGGCCTCGGCGTTCTGGGAAGCCACCGGGTCCTGGACCCTGGCCGCGCTGCCGATGTTCGTCTGGATGGGGGAGATTCTCTTCCGAACTAAGCTGTCGGAGGAGCTGTTCAACGGACTTGCGCCCTGGGTGCGGCGCATCCCCGGCCGCCTGCTGCACGTCAACATCCTGGCTTGCGGTATTTTCGGCTCGGTCTCCGGCTCCTCTGCCGCCACCTGCGCTACGGTCTCGAAGATTGCTTTGCCCGAGTTGAAACGCCGCGGCTACGACGAGAATCTGGCCATCGGCTCACTCGCCACTTCTGGCACACTCGGCATCCTGATCCCGCCTTCGATCATCATGGTGGTCTATGCGGTGGCCGCCGAGGTCTCCATCGTCCGCGTCTTCATCGCCGGCTGCTTGCCGGGGCTGATCGTGATGTTGCTGTTCAGCGCCTATATCGTTGTCTGGGCTCTGCTGAACCCCGATAAGCAGCCGCCGCCCGAACCGCGCCTGACGCTTGGCGAAAAGCTGCGCCAAAGCGCGCAGCTTATTCCGTGCGCCATCCTGATCATCGCCGTCATCGGGACGATGTTCATCGGGTGGGCAACAGCGACTGAAGCTGCCGCCTTCGGCGTCCTCGGGTCCCTGATTCTGGCGGCGGTGACCGGCTCGCTCACCTGGACAAATTTCCTGGATAGCTTGAAGGGTGCGACCCGACTTTCCTGCATGATCATGTTTATCCTCGCAGGCGCTGCGTTCCTGACCAAGGCAATGGCGTTGACCGGCATACCGGCCGCGCTCGCCACCGGAGTTGCCGCGCTCAACCTTGGGCCTTACGGGCTGATCGCCATCCTCACGGTGGTTTATGTTATCCTGGGCACTGCGCTTGATGGTGTCTCAATGATCGTGCTGACCACATCGATCGTCATTCCGTTGGTGCAGCAGGCCGGCTTCGACTTGGTGTGGTTCGGCATCTTCATCGTGCTGTTGGTTGAGATCGCCGAAATCACGCCACCTGTCGGTTTCAACCTTTTCGTCATGCAGACGATGACCGGGAAGGAACAGACCGAAGTCGCCAAGGCATCGCTGCCTTTTTTCCTCATGTTGGTCGTGACGGTGGTGCTTTGCACCGTATTCCCGAAGACGCTGGTAACCGGCCTGCCAGACTGGTTGCTGTCGCGGTAGACGCAGCCCGCGAACGCCGCGCCGTTTCCCGGCGCACCGGAAAATAAAAAAGCCGCCCGGTCCTAGGTGGACCGAGCGGCCTTCATGGCTCGAAAACCGACGAGGTGGTCTCAGCGGATCGTGGTGCCGGGAACCACCGTGCCAGCCGGGACCGTAACCGTGGTGGTCGGACCGTTCACGACCATGCCGCCGCCCATGTAGGCGCCGTTGCTGCCGGTGCTTGCGGCGCTATGCGTGGTGCTGTGGTGATAGGTCTTCTTGCCGGTCGTCTTCTTCGCCTTGCTGGTCGACTTGGTCGTCCGGGCAACCGCGACGGGCTCCGGCGGGGTAACGACAGGAGCAGCAACGACCGGGGCGGTAACCACCGGCGTCACCGCCGAAGCAACCGTCGAGGTCACCGCAGAGCCAGCCGCGGTCGCGCCGCCGGCAACCGTGTTGACCGCACTCGTCGTGGTGTCGCAGGCGGCGAGCGAGAGTAATAGCAAGCCAAGGGTCGAAACTTTCTTCATCATAAGCCTCCTCCAGACGGTGCTGTGGGAAAACCGTCGCTACTCGTTAACATGACCGCGAGAGACGGCCAAGCCGGGGGCGAAGCGGGATCCACGCCGGAAGGCCACGCCAGAGCGTCCCCCCAAACGCGCAGGATTCGCTGTAAATACCTAGGACGATGAGGACTCTGGCGCTTCACGCCCCCTTTGGCCGGGCTGGAAAGTCACCGTAAGCTTGGTTTATAAGAACATTTTCCGTTGGCGTCTGCTGAATAATTGGAGGGATTGTCGTGGCGGCGCCACAGGTCGAAGCCTCTGTCTGGTCATACCGGCCCTTCCTGTTTTTCTGGATCTCGCGGGTACTCTCGACGCTGTGCTTCCAGATGCTTGCCGTGGCGGTGGGTTGGCGCCTCTATGCCATGACTGGCAGTCCGCTCGATCTCGGGACGATCGGCTTGGTCCAGTTCACGGCTGTCCTCCTTTTAACGCTACCGGCTGGACAACTGGCCGATCGAGGGGATCGGCGGCTCATTGTCGCGCTCTGCCAAGCCTGCGCCGCGGCCGGCGCAGCCCTGTTAATGTGGGGTAGCCTCGCCGGCTGGCTGGACCGCACGGCGATCTTTGTCCTGATCGGCATGATCGGCTGCGCCCGGGCGATCGAGGCCCCGAACATGGCCTCCCTGCTGCCCGGGTTGGTGCCGCGGTCGCTTTTTCCGCGGGCCGCCGCCTGGTCGGCCTCGGCCACCCAGACCGCGCAGATCCTCGGCCCGGCGCTGGGCGGTGTGCTTTACGTCTTTGGCGCGGCGTATGCCTTTGGCCTGGCGACCCTGCTCCTCGTCATGGGAGCGATGGCGGCCGCGCTCATTCGCACGTCGCCAGTTCCCCGCGGCCTGGACCGACCGGGACTCGCCGGGCTGCTCTCCGGCTTCGCTTTTGTCGCTCGGCAGCGCACGATTTTGGGTGCGATCTCCCTCGATCTTTTCGCTGTGCTGGTGGGCGGGGCAGTGGCCCTGATGCCGATCTTCGCCAAGGACATCCTGAATGCCGGGCCGGCCGGGCTGGGCCTGCTGCGCGCCGCGCCGGCGATCGGCGCACTCGTCACCTCCCTCTGGCTCGCGCAGCGGCCGCTGCGCCCGCCGGTCGGGCGCCGCATGTTCGCCGCCCTGATCGTCTTTGGCGTGGCCACCCTGCTCTTCGCCTGGTCCGGTAGCATTGCGCTGTCCTGCCTTGCCCTCGCGGTGGTCGGCGCAGCAGATGTCGTGAGCGTGGTGATTCGCTCTTCGCTCGTGCAGTTGCGCACGCCGGACGACATGCGGGGCCGAGTCTCGGCGGTGAACTCACTGTGCGTCGGCACGTCTAATCAGCTCGGCGATTTCCGGGCGGGCGCGGTGGCGGCGCTGTTCGGCGTGGTACCCGCGGCGATCCTCGGGGGGCTAGGCAGCATTGCCGTAGCGCTGCTCTGGATGCGCCTATTCCCTGAACTGCGTCGGCTGCAAAAGCTGGAAACCTGATTGCTGCGGGGGCTCACCGCCCGCACCGCCCCACCGACGCAAGTGCCAGGCCCAGCAGTCACCGCTTCGCCGGACCGAGCGTGCCAACTGCCCGCCGGTCGCGGCCTGCCTGGCCTTGCGCAAGGGCGATCCGTGGTTCTGGCTGGCCCTTCTGGTCCGCAGCCCCTGGCTTGATCGTCGCATCGACCGCGGCAAGAAAGGCGGTCTGGACCACTGGTTCCCGGCCGATAACGCCGCGCCCATCACCGGGTCGGCTCGGCGCCGCATCAGGACCTCATTCGGCGGGTGCGAGCCGGGCGGTCTCAGGCGCGCTCGCCCACAGGGCCGGCTCCAACTCCTCCCGCCGGTTCGGGAAGCCAAAGGCGCAGAGCAGGATCACCACGGCGAAAGCGGCCAGTAGCAACATCGTCGCGGCGACGCTGCCGGTCCGTTCGTGCAGGAGAGCCACCAGCGGAGAGGCGGCAGCAGCGCCAAGGAAGCCGACGGTAAAGCGGATCGAATAAAGTTGCACTCGCAGCGGCGGCGCGATGTAGCGGGCGGTCAGCGTCTCGCTGACGGTCACCTGGCCGAAGACGGCGGCGGCCACCAGGGCCGCCAACGGCAGCACCAGGAGCCCTTGGGCGAAGGCAAGCAGCGCAAGGCAGGGTGCGAGGATGATCGCCAAAGGCATGAAGACGGCCTTCAGCGTGTGCCGGTCGATCAGCCGCCCCACGGTGAACTGTGTCAGGCCACCGCAGAGCGTGACCAGGAAGGCGAGCAGGCCAACCACCGGCAGCAGGGAGGGCGAGTTCGCCAGACGCTCCTGCATCAGCTTCGGCAGGACCAGCGTATAGGCGTTGAAGACCAGGCCGGAGGTGGCGGCGGTGGCCATCAGCACGATGATCGCCCGGCGCACGACCTCGGGCGGGATCGTCGGGAAGGCCGCCCGTGGCCCGGCCGCCTTCAAGGCGTCGAACATCGGCTCCCGCAGCCACAGCAGGCCGACCAGCAGGCTGAACAGGCCCGGCAGCAGAAAGGCCCACTGCCAGCCCAGCCGGGCGGTGATCAAAGCGGTCAGGACCGGGGCCAGCGCCACGCCGAGATTGCCGAAGACTCCGTTCACGCCAACGGTCCGGCCGACGCGCTCACCGGCGGCCTCAACCAGCATGGCCGTGCCGACCGGATGGTAGATCGCGGCGAAGGCCCCCATCAGGGCCAGCGCCAGCCCCAGCAGCAGGGGCGAGTTCGCCAGCCCGGCCAGGACCATCCCGGTCCCGCCGCCCAGGAAGAACGCCGCGACCAGCGGCTTGCGACCGAGCCGTTGGGACAACCACCCCATCGGCAGCGCGCCGAGCCCATAGAGCACGAACATCCCCGTGCCGAGCGCGAGGATCGGGCCATAGTCGTGGCCGAAGTCCGCGGGCGCATTGGTCACCATCCCAAGCACGGCGGTGGCCAGGATCAGCAGACAATAATGGGTAATGACATGCGCCGTATTGATGAAGGCGATCTGGCGCGCGGCTGGCGTCGTGAACATGTCCATCCCCAAGCCTGACATTCCCCTTCCCAAGCTAGACCAGTTCGCCCGGCTTGTCGCTAGAGCATGCTGCGTTCACATGCGTTCACGCAGCCCACTCTAGCATTTGTTGGATCGCGCGATTCAGCGCCTTCGGCGATTCCGCCTCAACGCATCGCGCTCTAATCCGCCGCGCTCGGCGGCGCGGCCCGCAAGGGCACCAGGCACAGCACGGCCAGGCCGGCGAGCACGCCGGCCAGGGCGAAAACCGTCGGCGCTGGCAACGCGGCCACCACCGGCGCGGTCGCCGCCGGCGCCGCCGCCTGGGCGATCAGGATCGGCAGGGCGAGCTTGCCCATCAGCACCGGATACCCGCGCGGCCCAAAAAGCGCGAGCGGCAGCGTGCCGCGACTGATGGTCAGAATGCCGTTGCTCGCACCGTAGAGGAGCACGAAGGGCAAGGCAGCGACCGGCCCCGCGAGCAGCAGCAGGGCGCCAAGCGGCAACAGGGCGCCGCCGAGGCGGGCGGCATTCAGCGGGTGCGCCGCCCGCCCGAGCGTCGCTTCCAGCAGGCGCCCACCGACCTGCGCCGGCCCCTGCATCATGGCAATGCCGACCGCGGCGGCGACGCCCAAGCCAAGCCCGCCGAGCAGGCCGATCAAATGCACCGACAGCGTCGCGCTGATGACCGCGCGCAGGGTGAAGAACAGCCCCATCAGCACCAGGCTGCGACGCACCCAGCCGGCCGGCAGCACGCTCGCGTCCCCGGTCGTCGTCGTCGCCAGCATCGCCGCGCCGGCACGCGGCACCTGCAGATAGAGCGGGATCAGCGTGACCAGCAGCAGGCCGGCATAGAGGAAGCAGGTGGCCCGCCAGCCCAGCCAAGGCACCAGCCAGGCACTCAACGGCCAGCCCAGCGTCGAGGCGAAGCCGGCGAGCAGTGTCACCAGCGTGATCGGCCGCCGCGCGCTGCGGCCGAACAGCACGCCGAGTGTCGCAAACGCCGCCTCGTAAAGGCCCATCGCCATGCCGATGCCGAGCACCATCCAACCGACGAACCAGCCCCAGAGTCCCGGCAGCGCACCGAGCAGCGTCAGCCCGGCCGCCAGCACGAAGGCGGACGCCAGCAACACCGGCCGGCCGCCGCGCCGCTCAATCTCTCGCCCGACCCGGGGCGAGGCGAGGCCCGAGAGCAGCAGGGCCAGTGAAAAGGCGCCATAAACCATCGCCGGGGACGCACCGAGATCGGCGATGACTGCCGGGGCGACGATGGCCGGCAGGTAATAGGTCACTGACCAGGCCAGGGTCTGGGCCACCCCAAGGATCAGGGCCGGGCGACGATAGGCCTCGGGGCCTGGGGCGGGCTCGGCTTCCGGCATCGGCGCAGTCTCGCCCGATGCAGCGGGCGCGCCTAGAGCGGAATGCATTGCGGCGGGACCGCCAAAGGCGCTGCATCCCGCGACCCGACACATGCCAGAGCAGGGTGCGAGAGCGAATGCGAACGCAGCATGCTCTAGCATTTTTTGGATCGCGCGATTCAGCGCCTTCGGCGATTCCGCCTCATCGCATCGCGCTCTAGCGGGCGGCGGCGGCTTACTCAGCGGCCTGCGGCAGGGCGATCGGCGCTTCGCTGGCGATGAACAGATATTCCGTATTGGTCAGCCGCCCCACCGTGCCGACCTTCTCGCCGCGGGGGTTATGAATGCCGATCTTCGCGCCGACATAGCGTTCGTGCGGAATGGCGATCACCCGCAGATGGAAGCGCGGCCGCAGCAGCGCCTCCAACGCGGTGCGGTCGAGGAAGCCCTCATCGCTGAATGAGACGACCATCGCCCGGCAGCGCAGCGCGGCGATGGTGCGCGCCAGAGCGGGGCCGATGCCAGGGCGGGAGTTGAAGGCCGAGCGCCGCTCGCGGCATTCGGCGCGCTTCATGGCGATGCCATAGACCGCCGGCTGGTCCCAGCGCACCAGCGTCTCCCAGACATGATAATTGCCGAGATAGCTGTGCTGGTTATAGGGCGGGTCGAGATAGGCGACATCGCAGGCGACCTCGGCGGCGGCAACCTCGGCCTCGGCCCGCAGCGCCCGGCAGGGCCCGGCGGCGGGGCGTGCCAGCAAAGCGGGCAGGCGCAGCATCAGCGGGTTGCTTGCCCGCCGGGCCCAGCGCTTCATGTAGGCCATTTGCAGCCCGGCGGTGGAATCAACGCGGTCGGCGGCTTCCAGCAGCGCCGTCAACAGCACCGCTTCGAGTTCCGGTTCGGCATGGAGGCCGGCGATCGCCTCACGGATCGCTTCAATCTTGCCGCCATTATCGGGGTGAAAATACCGCGCCTGCTGGCTGTAGGTCTCGGTGAACCAGCCGGGGCGCGGTGGCAGGCGCTGCAGGTCTTCGAGCAACCGTGCCGCCGGCGCCGCCCAACGTTCGGCATCGGCCTGGACGTAACAGGTGCCCAGCGCATGGGCATAGGCGTTGTGGTCATTGGCGGTCACGGCATAGCCGGCAGCCTTCAGCGCATGGCCGACGCGGGCAGTGCCGGAGAAAAGATCAAGCACCCGCCCGCCGCGCGGCGCGACCGCGCCAACGGCTTCCAGGATCTGGCCGAGCAAAGCCCGTTTGCTACCGATATATTTGATCATCGGACCGTCAGTGTAGCCGGGTTTTCCAGGATCGTACGCCTAGAGCGCGATGCGTTGAGGCGGAATCGCCGAGAACGCTGAATCCCGCGACCAAACAAAGGTTAGAGCAGGATGCGTGAGCGAATGCGAACGCAGCAT
>Ga0114959_10000978_pt1 | contig 26124 bp, 27 predicted proteins | sample C_130625_EF_Meta_FD_87317 | JGI IMG/M metagenome (GOLD analysis project Ga0114959, IMG submission 87317) | Freshwater microbial communities from Lake Croche, Canada to study carbon cycling - C_130625_EF_MetaG | ecosystem: Environmental > Aquatic > Freshwater > Lake | place: Lake Croche, Canada... | reverse complement strand
TATATATGATATTTTGCATGCCTTATACTCTCGGGTGCTTATGGTGCTTCGTTTCAAAAGAACGTAGATCATTCGACTGGTGTCTCAAGCATGATCTCACCCCCAACAGGGCAAAAAGGCTATAGGTGGGCGCTTTCCCTTGATGTGACCATAGAGTTTTGATCTCGCCCCCAACAGGGATTTAGCATCAGTCGGTTCAGGTTGCCCAAAGGAATTTGATGATAAGCAGATCAGAACTGCAAGTGTCGCCACCATCCTTCCGAGCAAATCCAATGACTTTATGGGATTATTCAACGCAGTTTTCATTAATGATTTTGGTGCAAAGGGCATTTGCCTCCTCAACCTTACCTTGAGAGTTCAGTGTTAGAACTTCTTTGAAGATTTCTACAAAATCCTGATGCTTTGATAGAGCATCTCTAAGCATGAAAGCCAGATCCTTACTCTCCATTTTATCAAAGTCAATGTAAGCCATATTTGTTGTTCTAATGATTCAAATCAGTTGCCGCTGCTGATGATTGTTAGGGAATATTTCCTATATTATCGCAACCCCAACTGTATTGAATGGGCAGGTACTAGGGTTGAGTTTAGAGACTAGTACGCACGAGGGGATTACCCCTGCAACCTTTGCCTTCTAACTGCTAGTAGGATGCCTCCCATCCCAAGTCCAAAGAGTGCGTAAGTGAAGGGTTCTGGTACTGATTTGATGCCGTAGAGAGAGGAGACTTGGGAGGATGAGAGGGCAGTGTTGTAGAAACTCAAATCACTCATTTTTCCATACATATAGTAAGCACCAATCGGATCAGCAGAGTTGTGGTATCCTATAGTTAGAGTGCCAAGACTTGAAGCAACGGGGGTATTGCTCATTGATGCGGCAAGTGATCCATTAATGAAGAGTTCAGTAGTATTACCCGATTGAATATACGAAACAAAATTCCAAGCAGAGACGTACTCAGGTTGATCAGAACCAATAAAAGGGTTGGCTATATTGGCAACATTACCCGAAAAGCATTGCCATCTTGGGGATTGGAAACTCGAAAACCGTATATTCAATCCACCACTTCCCTCCAATCCAGTTGATATAAAATTATCGACCCTATTTGTGCCGCTCCCATCTACGTAGGACCCGTTTCCTGCCGGGTCTCCATAGCACCAAAAATTAACCGAAAAATCTGCATTCAGATTAATTGGCACAGTTGAAAGGGTGACATTTCCTACACCTTGTAAGCTTAAAACTGAGATTGCTTTGCCAAGAAGATTAATATGAAACCCATTATCATCTGTCGCAAACGAAGCATTTCCCTGCAGCGTTCCATTATTTCCCCCTACCGAATCATTGGCATTCCCATTGAAGCTATAGTAGGCAACCAGTCCGTTCGTAAGATCACCCGTAAGAACCTGAGCAGAGGCACTGGTTAGTAATTCGACTGTTAGGATGGTAGCTAGAATGGCTTGCTTCATGAGAGATCAGCAAAGACGCCTTCTACTTGAACATTCCATCCATTCATTTCTCCAGCTACATAATACAATTGAGCCTTTGCATTTCCAGCAAATGAAAGTGCGGTCGCAACGAAAAGAGCAAGGTAGATGTTTTTCTTCATTGGTGGAGAGGTGTGATTAGCAAAGACGCTTCCTGCGAATGACTAGGAGGCTTACGAGACCTAGTCCAAAGAGAGCGTAAGTGGATGGCTCTGGGACGGCTGTTGCATCAATGGAAAAGCGTGCGATCAAGGACGGAGAAAACAATCCATAATTGGCTTGGTCTCTTGTGAATGAGGAATTAATTACCCAATCTGTAAACAGAGGATAACGAAGATTATCTTTATCCGTAACCACGATAGATGAACCACTATAATGAGAGGAGTTATCAGTGGCTATCCAGCAATAAGTTGTATTAGCATTTAAATGAACTGCGGAATTGGGGGTAAATGTTTGCCAACCATAACCTAGAGGTAGTGAACTTGCATCTAGAATACTGAATTTTTGGCTTGGATAAGACTGATCTGGAAGTCCGTTAATAAAGTATCCCAATCCGACATTGATTTGAACAGAAGATGCCATGGCAATTACAATATTATCAAGGGTGTATCCTCCATTATTTGATCCAGTCGTAAATACTTGGTAAAATGCACTGAATGAATCTACGGGGGTATTGCCATAGTTATTTTCATAAAGGGTTGATATTACTGTCGCAGTCGAGGCACTGCCAATCAGTCCAACGGTAACGAGTAGGGACAGGATGGTCTTTTTCATAGGTTTTATGTTTTATTTTTGGGCACAAAAAATTCTGGGGATTCTAAACTTCTGGTTCATGCCCATAGGCTCGGAGCAACTGGCGAGTGAGAGCATTTTGATCTTTCAGCTCCTTGAGTATATTTTCCCGCATATCATTCGCATTTCCAGCAAGATTGTGGGCATCTATAGCATGAGCCTTGGCTGTTTTATCATCAGCGGCTAGACGCTCTCTTATCTTCTCTAGGCGAGAAGTTAACCCACTCAACTGAACCATGACGATCAGAGGGAAGAGGGCATAGAGGACGGCCAAGACCAATCCGATTATAAGAAACAATCCTCCACCCATTGCAAGGGCATCAGTGGCTGAAGCTAGAACGAAAAGGCTAATGTCCCAGAAATTAGTAATAGACGATGACTCGTCCATGAGCACCGTTACCTGTACCTGTTAAACCAACGAAACTGCCCAATGATCCACCGCCACCCCCAGGAACAACGGCATCCGTATTACCTGCTAAAGCACCTTGCCCACCAGCACCACCAGCATTACCTCCCAAAGATGTACTATTATACCCACTAGTACCTGCTCCTCCATTAACATTTATAGTTGCAGAACTAGCACCACCATTTGCCCAACAAGTAGATGCGTTATTCCCCGCATTGCTTCCTCCTCCCTGCCCCCCAGTTGCCGAAATTAAATTTCCAAAACTACTCGCACCTCCCGATCCCCCTGTTGCAGAGACATACGGTGTGCCATTATTCAAAGCACCACCATTACCAACTATTACTGCAAATTGAGTCCCAGGTGTTACCTCAAACGTTTGCTTTCCATATCCTCCTCCTCCCCCCCCGCTTGTTGATTGAACTGCAGCGTATTGAATATAAGCACCACCACCACCACCTCCTCCCCAAGCCTCTACAGTAACATACTGCACTCCATCAGGGACGGTGAAGGTCCCTGATTGGTCAAATACCTGAACATTGATGCCTGGTGTTTGCGAACCCTTCGGTCCTTGGGGTCCAGTTGCCCCAGTTACCCCTTGAGGTCCCGTTGCCCCCGTAGTTCCTGCAATTCCTATAGGACCCTGTGGTCCTTGAGGTCCCGTTGCACCAGTGGCCCCTTGAGGTCCAGTTGCCCCCGTAGTTCCTTGGGGACCCTGCGGTCCAACTAGGCTTGTTGGGCTACCCCATCCGTATGCTGTCTTCGGCCCATAAAGTTTGCTTGCAGCAGTATCGATGTAGAAATCGCCTACGTTTCCGCTACTCAATGAGGGGGAGCCAACTCCACTGCCAACAGTATTACCATTAGCTCCTGCTGGTCCTTGGGGACCCGTGGGTCCAGTTGCGCCCGTAGCTCCTGTTGGACCTTGATTCCCTGTGGGTCCTTGTGCACCAGTAGCTCCAGTTGGACCCTGCGCCCCAGTAGCTCCTTGAGGTCCTGTTAAACCAATCGAACCATTCGGACCCGCTACCCCCTGTGGTCCTTGCGGACCAACAGGTCCAATCGGACCTTGAGGTCCTACCGACGTGAATGCAGTCCATAAAGAACTTGCAGTGGGGGTGACACCAGCAGAAAGCCTTGAGAGAGCAAGATATGTATTGTCACCATAAGTAACCAAATCCCCTTTAGTGTATTTAAAGATAGAGTTGTATGGACCTTCGTAGCTGACAGGAATTTTAGGTGGAGTTGCCGCCGTTAGATTGTTGGCAAAGAAACTTACTGCAAAAGCAATGAGGAGAGGAGTTTTAGGGAATGTCATAGGGGTAACGAGTACTCCCTGTTAACTACTCCATTTTCACAATGACGCAATACGAGAGTTGGAGTGGGATCATTACTAGCTCGCCTTGACCTTTAGGTGCCGTAGGGATAAGTCACACGCATGGCTCTCATTAATTGCCCAGAGTGCAAGGCATCTGTCAGCAACGTTGCGGAAAGTTGCCCTCAATGTGGCAATCCCATCAAAGGCAAACGATCCCAGAGCATAAGCGGCGTGGATGCTTTTATTGTGCTGGGTTCTTTAGTGGTGTCTGGTTTTCTGATTTTTAAATGGGTTTTTGAACAAGTTCATTCTCATCGCCTTAATGCATTGGGTCAGGAAATACGTTACGATCAAACTTCGACTGCAATTTGCATCCGACTTGCAATTGCTTTGATACCCGTCCTCCTTGCATTGATCTGGTCAGGTAGACCAAAGCGGTGACCACTATTTAAAGTGGCTAAAGGCCACAGAGAACGCACCAGGGTGGTCTAGGAATCGGGTTTATACGACAAGTGGAAGAAATTGGTTCGGATATGGCGAGGGAGGCTCTAGAAAAATTTGGAGAGGTGTTTTCTTGGGTCGCTATAACCGAATCAGCACCACCAGAGGGGGGTGTGCGTCATAGCCCAAGCCACAAAAAGCATCCTTAAAAAGGGAGAGGCACTACCGCAGAAGTGCAAAGCAACTGCAAAGCAAAAAAAGACTAATGCACCAAGTTATCCGTAAGTGCTTGGCTATCAAAGTGCAGCCGAAGGGAGTCGAACCCCTAACCTTCTGATCCGTAGTCAGATGCTCTATCCAATTGAGCTACGGCTGCTTGATGGACAGAAAACTAAAGCGGAGATCGCTTCTGCGGTCAAACCGAATCAGGAAAAACTTCACTTGACCGCGTAGATGGTCGGGGCAAGACTACACATTCAATCTTATCAAGAGTGACGGAGGGACTGGCCCGATGATGTCACGGCAACCGCTGCGGAGCAATCCGTAGGTCCAGGTGCCAAATCCAGCCCTGCCACCGCGGGGAAAAGATGAGACTACCCGGTACGATCGCAGGATCTCCTTCGATACAGGAACTAGGTTTCTTCGTCACTCTTGAGCGGAAACAACGACGAGATCCCATGTCCAAAAAAACCTACTTCAGCAATCTGAAATGCCGCGAGTGCGGACGCCTCTATGAGAAAGAGGCGATCCATATTTGCGAGTTTGACTTCGGCCCGCTTGAGGCCGCCTATGACTACGAGGCGATCCGCGAGGTCCTGACCCGCGAACTCATCGAGTCCCGACCACAGACGATGTGGCGCTACCGCGAACTCCTTCCGATCGACGGGGAGCCGACGGTCGGCACGCAGGTAGGATTCACACCTCTGGTCAAGGCCGACCGTCTTGCCAAGGCTCTCGGGATCCGTGAACTCTGGATCAAGAATGACACGGTCAACTACCCGACGCTCTCCTTCAAAGATCGCGTGGTCTCGGTCGCCCTGAGTCGTGCCAAGGAGCTCGGATTCGAGGTAGTGGCGTGTGCCTCCACGGGTAATCTGGCTAACTCGGTCGCCGCCAATGCCGCCAATGCAGGCCTGAAGAGCTACGTGCTTATCCCCTCCAATCTGGAGCAGGGAAAAGTCCTCGGCTCCCTTGTTTACGGCACCAATGTCATCGGCATCAAGGGACCCTATGATCAGGTGAACCGCCTCTGCTCGGAGATCGCCGGGAAGTATGGCTGGGGATTCGTGAATGTGAATCTCCGTCCCTACTATGCGGAGGGCTCGAAGACGATGGGCTTCGAGATCGCGGAGCAGCTTGGATGGAAGCTTCCACGCTACACGGTCGCCTGCATGGCCTCCGGTTCCCTGCTGACCAAGATCCACAAGGCCTACAAGGAATTCATCCACCTCGGCCTTGTCGAGAAGTCTGAGTTCACAATCCATGGGGCTCAGGCTTCGGGGTGCTCGCCGATCAGCACCGCCTTCAAGCGCGGAACCGACATGGTGAAGCCAGTTCAGGATCCCCAGACAATCGTCAAGTCGCTGGCCATTGGTACTCCCGCCGACGGCTACTATGCCATCCACAGCATGAGGGAGACTGGTGGCAGTGCCGAGGATTGCACCGACGACGAGGTGGTCGAGGGGATCAAGCTTCTCGCGGAGACCACGGGCATCTTTGCCGAGACGGCCGGCGGCGTCACCGTCGCCTGCACCCGGAAGCTCATTGAGACAGGCAAGATCCCTCGCGACGAGAGTGCGGTCCTTTGCATCACGGGTCACGGCCTCAAGACTCAGGAGGCTATCATCGGTAAGGTCGGCGAACCGCGAGTCATCGGCGCCAGCCTCCGTGAATTTGAGGCGCTCGTCGCCGATGAAGTCATCCTTAAATCCTAACAGCCTTCCTTCTAAACCGCTAAACACCCAAAATTATGCCCACCATCCGCATTCCCACCCCGCTCCGCAAACTCACCAACAACGAGGAGGTCGTCAACTCCACCGGCACCACGATCGGAGCCGTTCTCGAAGAGCTTAATACGACCTATCCGGGCCTTGGCGAACGTATCCTCGATGAAAACGGGGTGATCCGCCGCTTCGTGAACATCTTCGTTAATGACGAGGATGTGCGCTTCCTTCAGGAGAAGGAGACCCCCCTCAAGGAGACCGACGAGGTCTCGATCGTCCCTGCGATCGCGGGAGGCTAGAAGCCCTCTTGTCGAAGGTCACAAAAACACCGAATATCAATCTTATGGAAACAACCCGACTCTGGCTCATGTATCCGGCGAAGCTCATCACGCGCCCGATCGTTCACGAACTGGGACATGCCTTCGCGGTGACCACGAATGTCCGACAAGCCAGTGTGACCGACGAGATCGGCTTGGTCTGTCTGGAACTCATCGGCGAGCGCGAGGAGATCAAACGCTCCATCGCCTGGCTCGAGGAAATAGGTGTGAAAGTCGAACCTGTCGAGATCAACACGATCGAGGGGTAGATCCCGCTTCATAAACGCCTGACGGAATCGAAAACTTCTTTTCTCTCTCGGGGTTGTATCGGGAGCAGGACGAGTTAGGGTTTTCTTAATGAGGCTATCCCCCCTTTTTCAGGCTCATTCTGGGCGTGAATCAAGACGCCTCTGTTACAGGAGGCTTTTTCTCTACGTGTTACTGGCTTGGGGTGTCTTCTTTTTCCCGCAAGCAGCAAAGGCCCAAGAAACGGCGGCGCCGGATTTCTACGGAGTCGATAGCAGGACGAATCTGGTCAACTTGGCCGGAGTGTTGGGGGCAACGGAGTTTTACTCAAATGGAATCACCGGCCAGAACACCACGGCATGGATCGTGGATGCCCAGTTGGTTGGAACCAACCTCTACCAGGCTGAGCATCTTACCAATTTAGCCTCTACTTATCGACCTGCTGGGGTGATCATCGCACCCGGCGAGCATGCCACATTCTGCGCGGCTCTTCTGGGTGGCAATACAGGATCAGGTTACTACCTCAACACAGGGATTGCTTACGGAGCAAAGATTGGATCCTCGGCACTCGCCACGGCCACCAATTCGGATGGATCTTTCATCATCAATACGGACGGCTCCTCGAGCACCAACTCACTGGTCGCCTATATCTATGCGGCTTCACATGGTGATGTCCTCTCCACAAGTATTGGTGACTCGACCGACAACGCAGGGGTGGGGCTACTGAGCGGATTGCTCGATTCCCTAGCTGTCAGGAATCCTAACACGACAATGGTGGCGGCGGCTGGAAACGAAGGGCCCAGCAATGGGACGGTCGGAGGTCCTGCTTCCGGATATAACACAATCTCGGTGGGTGCCCTGGATGGCCCAACCAACTACAATGTGACAGCCTCCTTTTCCTCCCGAGGCCCTCAACCTACGGCCTGGTACGATGGGACCAATACCTTTGCATATAACAACGGAGCCTCCACCCGAGCCGGAGTCGATCTGGTGGCCCCCGGGACGTCGATCTTCATGCCGACAAATATGACCGTAGTCGGATCAAATGTGTCAGCTTCCGGTTACATCATTGCAGGTACCAGCTTCGCCACGCCGCTAGTGGCGGGTGGGGTGGCCCTGCTTGACAGCGCTGCAAAGTCATCGACCGAATTCGCAGCTGTCACTAATGCAGCCACACAGAGCGTGGTCGTGAAGGCCGTTCTCATGAACTCGGCCGATAAACTTTCCGGATGGGACAACGGCCAGCAGATCACGAATGGTGTTATCACAACAACGCAGGCCCTCGACTACGCCATGGGTGCGGGTCGTATGAATCTGAACACAGCTTTCACCCAGTACACGACGAGCGCGGACGTGACGACCGCCAATGGGGTCTCGGCTTCCGGCTTCACTGATTCAGTGAAAAGTATCGGATGGGGCTATGGGACAGCTCTCAAAGGGACAGCCAATAACTACCAACTGACCAGCCACCTCTTTGCGGGTCAGGAGTTGGCCGTGACGTTGGCTTGGATGAGGAGTCAGTCTTGGATCAATGCGACCAGCGATTATGTCGATCTTGCGCAGGCAGAACTGGATCTTATGGTTTATCAGGTGCTGGGGGGAGGTTCCGAACAACTTGTGGCTGAAAGCATCAGTCCCGTAAGCACCACGCAGGAACTCTACTTTACGCTCCAGAATACCGGCACTTATCTGATCCAAGTGGGTTATTCCACCAACCTCTTCGATTTATCCGGGAACTATGCCTCGCAGGACTACGGAATAGCATGGGCAGTGACGGGCGTTCCCGAGCCTAAGACAATTCTGCTGCTGGGATTCGGGGCTTTACTCCTAATGATCCATGCAAGGAGAACCATCCTTTCCCGCTGGCGTAAAACCAGTGAAGGGGATACTTAAAAAGTATGAAAATATCCATCGGCAGTGACCACGCAGGATTCGAATACAAGCAGGCTCTTGCCGAAATGCTCCGCACCCAAGGACATGCTGTGATCGACTGCGGGACGCACTCCGCCGAATCGACGGACTATCCTCTCTGGTGCATCCCTGCTGCCGAGAAGGTGGCAAGTGGTGAAGCTGAGAAAGGGATCGTCATCGGGGGATCTGGTAACGGTGAGGCCATCGCCGCCAACAAGGTGAAGGGGATCCGTTGCGCCATTGCCTGGAGCGAGGAGACGGCACGCCTTGGTAGTCAGCACAACAACGCCAACGTTCTTTCCATCGGTGAGCGGATGGTCTCGCTAGAGACCGCCAAGCGCCTTGTCGATACCTGGCTCTCCACTCCCTTTGAGGGGGGGCGCCACGTGAGGAGAATTGAGGAGTTGGCTCGTTACGAAGCCGGCCAGCCGATGCAGTAGAGACTAAGAAGTTTCGAGCGAATAGGCTGAAGCGCAGAGTCGCAGAAGCGCAGAGGGTAAAGTGAATGCCTTGGCTCTTTGTTCCAAGGGGATGGGCGCGAAAGCTCAGCTTTCTCGAGACGTCTTGAGCCTGCGGTTAGGAAATAGCCACGATCACGGCGGTTGCGTTGTCCTTTCCTGAGCTTCTGATCGCTTCACGGACGAGATGCTCGGCGGGAGAGAGGTCCTTCGGGCCCTGCTCCAGGGTTTCGACAATCGCTTGGTCAGAAAGTCCATCGGTGACTCCATCCGTGCAGATCAGAAATCGGTCTCCGGGTTGGCAGACAATCTCTCCGACCTGAGGAGTCACAAATTGATTGCCCGCTCCAAGAGCCTTTTGCAGATGATTCCTTGCCGGATGCATCCTGGCCTCCAGCGAACTAATTTGACCCGTCCTGAGTAACCAGGCGACATGCGTGTCATCCTCGGTGAGTTGGCGGATCACTCCCCCTTTTACCGCAGATGGAAGATGGTAAATCCGGCTGTCACCCACGTGGGCGAAGTGCATGTTCTCCCCCGAGAACCAGCAGAGGCTGAGTGTTGCCCCCATTCCATGGCACTCCTCGTAGCTATCCCCAAGATGTTGGAGCGCTTTGTTAATTTCGGCAAAAAGTGCCGCAAAGGCTGGAAGGTATCCGATTGGACGTCCCTCTCCCCGACTTCCGATCAGGGGAGGAAATCTGCGGGTAATCTTATCGATGGCGATCTGGCTTGCGAACTCACCTGCCTTGGCACCACCCATCCCATCACTGACAGCAAAGAGCAGGTCGTTACCGGCAGTGTTTGCTGAACCCGTACGACCGAGATGCCTTACCCCTGCTGGGTCGATGGAAAGTCCGAGGAAGGAATCCTCGTTGTTTGTCCGAAATGGCCCCGGGTCGGTGCATCCCGACCATTCAAAGTGACGCTGAGGTTGGGAAGAGGTCGGAGATGTTGGTTTAGTCTTTCCGAAGCTCTCTTCCTTCAGTAGCGAGGCAAACTCAAAATCAATGAGGCAGAAGCGGCCATCCTGTTGGCGGTAAGTGACGTTCCTCATTTCCGGGTCATCATGGCGGACGCCATATGCTTCGAGTTCCGCAAAGAGTTCACTGCAACGTTCGGGATCAAGGCGGTCGACACGTGATCCGCAATTGGTCGTAATCATTAGAAGCTTGTCGGGATCCGCTGAGAGGACACGCGGCACAAAATCACACCCTGCCCGCTCCAAATAACGTAGAATCCGGACCTCGTTGGTGAAGCGTTCCTCAGCCCTTGGACCACGGAACGCCTTGCGGACGGTTCCATCGAAGCAAACTTGGACGGTTGCGCGCTGGGTGTCCTTGACGGTGATCATAATGAAAAAGACAGAAGGTTTTTCGGCTGAAGACTATTAGGTCAGAGAGCCGACAAGGGATGGAAGAGGCAATTTCAAGAATCAAAGGCCTAGGTTTTCTTTACTACCAGACTACAGCCTAAACCGCTAACAGCCTCGAAATTTTCGGAAGGTGAAGAATTTGTTATTCTGGCATTGAAGTTGCTTGATCCTATTGCAACCGATCATAAAGTCGGAATATACAGTTCCCCCGGCACACCGCTCGGTGAAAACTGAATAAAAAAAGACAGAAGACACCACAACCACCCATTATATGGCCAAGTACAAACTCGAATACATCTGGCTCGACGGTTACGAACCCGTCCCCAACCTCCGCAGCAAGACCACCATCAAGGAGTTCACCAAGCCTCCGACACTCAAAGACCTTCCGGAATGGGGTTTCGACGGCAGTTCGACCCGTCAGGCTGAAGGGAGAAGCTCTGATTGTCTGCTCAAGCCGGTGGCTCTCTACCCCGATCCAACCCGCGAAAACGGTTACCTCGTGATGGCTGAGGTGATGCTTCCCAACGGCAAGCCCCATCCATCCAATTCCCGAGCAACCATCCACGATGATCCCGATACCTGGTTCGGTTTCGAGCAGGAATATTTCCTCTACAAGGATGGTGCTCCCTTAGGTTTCCCGAAAGGCGGCTTCCCCACAGAGGGTCAGGGCCGTTTCTACTGCGGGGTGGGATTTAACTCTGTTGGTGACATTGCCCGCGACATCGTCGAGGAGCACCTCGACATCTGCCTGGAGATGGGTATCAACCACGAGGGCATCAACGCCGAGGTGGCCAAGGGTCAGTGGGAGTTTCAGATCTTCGGCAAAGGCTCCAAAAAGGCGGCCGACGAGATCTGGCTCGCCCGCTACGTCCTCATGCGCGTTTGTGAGAAGTACGGCGTCGACGTCGAGTTCCATTGCAAGCCGCTCGGTAAGGATGTCGATTGGAATGGTTCCGGCATGCACTGCAACTTCTCCACCAAGTTCATGCGTGAGAAGGGTGGCAAGAAGTACTTCGAGAAGCTCATGGCAGCCTTCGACAAGTATAAGGACGAGCACATCGCCGTCTATGGCCCGGACAACCACTTCCGTCTGACCGGTCTCCACGAGACCCAGTCGATCGACAAGTTCAGCTATGGTGTCGCCGACCGTGGAGCCTCGATCCGTGTCCCTCACAGCTTCGTAAACAACGAGTACAAGGGCTACCTTGAAGATCGACGTCCGAATTCCCAAGGTGATCCGTACAAGATCGCAAGCCGCGTCATTCAGACAATCAAGTCTGTTCCTCTCAAATAAAGGGCTGGAACAATCTCATCAATTCAAGCGCCGTTCCCGGAAGGGGGCGGCGCTTTTTTGCGCCTCAAAAAAAAGGTCAGAATATTGAATGCTCGCTCCTGAAAGGGGTCTGGTTAGTTCCTTGGGCATGACAGCCTTCATTTCTCATAATTCATCCTTGCAGCCTAGCTTTCCACGGCTATCGTAAAAAACCGCGCTAAAACATCATGCCGTCGGTCCTTGGGTGGTCTGCACTTGCCGATCACCGCCACGCGACAAGGGAAACCCGGCAACAAAAAAATCAGACATCATGCCTATCCGCCTCGGTCGCTTCGAAATGCCGAAGACCCTCGTCAAGGACGAGAAATCCGCCACAGAAACATACGCTAAATTTGTAGCAGAACCCTTCGAGGCCGGTTACGGCCACACGATCGGAAACTCACTGCGCCGCACACTTCTTTCCTCACTGGAGGGTGCCGCCATCACCTCGGTACGCATTGAGGGGGCTCCTCATGAGTTCACCAGCATCCCCGGCATCGTCGAGGACGTGGTTGAAATCATCCTTAACCTCAAGCAGGTCAAGTTCAAGGCCCACGACCACGAGCCACGCAACCTGACCCTCTCGGTCAACAAGCAGGGGGTCGTCACCGCCGGTGACATCCAATCCACCGCCCAGTGCGAGGTCCTCAACCCCGACCAGCACATCTGCACGCTCGACAAGAAGATGAAGTTTGAAGCCGAGTTCGAGGTCAAGGTCGGCCGCGGATTTGCAACCGGAGATGAGAACAAGAGCCCGGACAAGCCGATCGGCGTTATTGCCATCGACTCGATCTTCTCCCCTGTGACGAAAGTCAAGTATGCCGTCGAACAGACCCGCGTCGGTCAGCGTACCGACTACGACAAGCTCATCCTAGAGATCTGGACCGACGGCCGCCTCACCCCGGACGAGGCGCTGCTTCAGTCCGCAGCGATTCTCCGCCATCACCTCGATGTCTTCGTTAACTTTGACGACACGCAGGTTGAGTTTGACGAGACCCCGGTAGAAGTCAGTCAGGAGAACAACCGTCTCAAGAAGTTGCTCGCCATGAGCGTCAACGAGATTGAACTCTCGGTGCGTGCAGCCAACTGCCTCAACAACGCCAATATCACGAGCGTCGGTCAGCTCGCCCTCAAGAGCGAAGCCGAGATGCTCAAGTATCGTAACTTCGGCAAGAAGTCACTCAACGAGATCAAGGACAAGCTCGTCCAGTTGGGCTTGGGCTTGGGAATGAAGTTCGAGGCAGGGCTCGTCGATTCCTCGTTGACCCAGTCAGCCGAATAAGGACAAAGGAATAAAACGACATGCGTCATCGCAAAAAAACAGTCAAGCTCGGCCGCAGTCAGTCACACCGTGATTCGCTTCTTGCGAACCAGGTGTGCAGCCTGATCGAGCATCGCCGCATCAAGACCACCCTGGCCAAGGCCAAGGCCACCAAGCCTCTTGCCGAGCGCATGGTGACCCTGGGCAAGAAGGGTGATCTGCACGCCCGCCGCATCGCGATCTCCTACCTTAAGCACAAGGATATCGTGAAGAAGCTCTTCACCGAGATCGCTCCCGCATCAGCCGAGCGCAAGGGTGGCTACACACGGATCACCAAGCTGGGCGCCCGCCTGAGCGACAGTGCTCCGATGGCTTACCTCGAGTGGGTCGATTACGCCGTGGAGGCCAAGAAGGAAGAGCCTGCATCCGAGGTTGCCGAAAAGCCTGCCAAGGCCAAGGCCGTGAAAGCACCGAAAGCTGAAAAAGCCGAGGGCGCTGAAGCCGCCGAGAAGCCCAAGAAAAAGGCCGCGCCAAAAAAGACTAAAGAAGAGAAGGGCGAATAACCCTCTCTCCAAAAAATCAACGAAAAGCCCCGCAGCAAAGCGGGGCTTTTTTTATGGTTGGTGGGCTATGCCTGATCCAACCCGAAGGCCGTGTGGGCCAACTTGGCCGCATCGGCGATCTTCGCCTCATCGATGATCACAGCGATCTTGATCTCCGAGGTGGAGATCATCTGGATATTAATCCCGCCCTTGGCGAGTGCTTCGAAGAGTTTGGCTGCAACTCCAGAGTGAGTACGCATCCCGATGCCGACGACGCTCAGTTTTGCGATGCCGTCCTGCTTGCTCACGTTGCCGGCGCCAATCTCAGCAGCAACCTGATCAAGCAAGCCACCGATCTTCTCGAGCTCATCGCGGTTCATCGTGAAGGAAATATCGGTCGATCCACTGGCCGAGACATTCTGAACGATCACGTCGATCATGATCTGGGCTTCAGCCAAAGCGGTGAAGAGGTGTGCGGCGCATCCCGGTTTGTCGGGGACTTGGGCCACGGTGACCTTGGCCTGATTGCGTTCGATGCTGACGCCGCGCACGACGACTTGCTCCATTCCTGCGGATTCTTCTTTCACGATGGTTCCTGGGTTGTTGTTAAAACTGCTGCGGACCTCGAAGGTCACTCCGAATTTCTTGGCAAACTCGACCGAACGCGACTGCATGACTTTGGAGCCGCTGCTGGCCATCTCAAGCATCTCGTCGTACGAGATTTCCTGAATCTTTTTCGCGGTAGGAACGATGCGGGGATCACACGTATAGACTCCGTCGACATCGGTGAAGATCTGGCAGGCATCAGCCTCTACGGCCGAGGCGAGAGCGATCGCCGTGAGGTCGGAACCACCTCGTCCGAGGGTTGTAATAGCCCCCTCGCTGGTCTCTCCCTGGAACCCGGCCACAATCACGATCTCTCCCCGATCAAGGTGTTTCTTGATCTCGTCAGGGGTAATGTTGCTGATCTTGGCCTTTGTGTGAACTCCATTGGTAACGATCCCCGCCTGGGCTCCTGTTAGCGAGACGGCCTTGCCGCCCAGGTTCTGGATCGCCATGGCGGTGAGGGCCATCGTGGTCTGCTCGCCGGTGGAGAGGAGGACATCCATCTCGCGTTCGGTCGGCTGGGAGGAGACCTCCTTGGCCAGCTTGATCAGCGAATCGGTCACACCCGACATCGCGGAGACAACCGCAACGACGGAGTTCCCCGCCCTCTGGGTCTCCAGCAGACGACGGGCGACATTCATGATGCGCTCGGGATTGCCGACCGAAGTGCCGCCGTATTTCTGTACGATGAGGGACATGAGGATCAGTTACTGATCTTTGCAAGCGCCTCGCGGACGGCTGCAGCTGTCGCATCGGTCTCGATCGGGGCAGTGACAGCATGCCTTGCTGTGTCAGGATCCTTGAGCCCATGGCCGGTAACAGTCAGAACAACTTTGGAGCCAGGCTGAATCTGACGGAAGGGGCAGCAGCCACACTGGGTGGTCTTTCCGCTACGATTAAAGCATTTAAAGAGTGCAGCAACAGGTGCCGCGCTGGCAGGTTCCACGAAGATTCCCTCGTTGGAAGCTAGCCACTTCTGGGCCGCAAGGATTTCGGAGTCCTCGACGATCTCAAAGCATCCTCCGGATTCGGAAACGGCATTGATTGCCCCGTCCCAGCTGGCAGGCCGTCCAATCCGGATTGCCGTGGCCACGGTCTCGGGGTTATCCATCGGGGCTCCATGATAGAGGGGAGCTGACCCAGATGCTTGAACGCCCAGCATCCGCGGAAGTTTCGAACTGCGACCGAGGGTCTTGAACTCATTGTAACCCTTCCAGTAGGCCGTGATATTACCGGCATTGCCGACCGGGAGAATATGGATGTCGGGTGCATTACCGAGCTCCTCAATAATTTCAAAGGCTGCGGTCTTTTGACCTTCGATGCGATAAGGGTTGATCGAGTTGACAATGGCAAAGTCTCCGGTCTCACCCAATTCCCGCACGAGACGCAGGGCATCGTCGAAGTTGCCACGGATCGCGATGACGCTGGCCCCGTAGATGTAGGCCTGAACCATTTTGCCTCCGGCAATGCGGCCTGCTGGGAGGAGCACTGCGCACTTCATTCCCGCTCGTGCGGCGTAGGCTGCTGCTGCGGCCGAGGTGTTCCCTGTCGAGGCGCAGAGGACGGTATGGGCTCCCTCCTCGGCGGCTTTGGAGATGGCCATGGTCATGCCGCGATCCTTGAAGGATCCTGTAGGGTTCAAACCCTCGTACTTCACATAGACCTCACCGCCGGTAATTGCGCTCAGCTTCGGTGAATGAATCAAGGGCGTGGATCCCTCGCTCAGCGAGATCACCGGCGTGGCATCAGTGACCGGAAGGAAGTCCCGGTAGCGTGCGATTACGCCGCAATCATTGAAATTGTTATTCATCAAATTCGGATCAGGAGAGGGCTTCCACGTTGAAGAGGACAGGCTTTCCCTTCACGCAATCAAGAGCGGTGATTTTCGTGATCGCAGCGCACATGACCCCATAGGCAGCTTCGTGGATCATCAGGACCAGCGGAGTCTCGACCCCGGCAATCGACTCCGGTTGAACCACGGAGGAGATCCCGATGCCAGCATCTCCAAGAACGCCGGCAATCCGGGCCAGGACACCGGGTTTATCATCCACCGACAGACGGAGGTAGTAGGAGCCGATGATCTCTTGGGAAGGGCGACTGCTGCCGTAGAGGCCGTGAGAAGCGAAACCGTAGGACTTACGCGGTGCCTCGAGTACGTGGGCCGCCTCGACGAGGTCCCCGATCACGGAACTGGCTGTGGGTCCCCGGCCAGCTCCACGTCCGTAGAAGAGGCTGTCCCCGACCAGATCGCCGCGCACGGCGACGGCGTTAAAGACACCATTCACGGAGGCGAGGACATTTTCCCGGGGAATGAGTGTCGGGGCAACGCCGACCTCGACCGTGTTGTCGTGAGCGCGGATCGATCCGAGCAGCTTGATACAGTAGCCGAGGCTCTTGGCAAAATGGATGTCTGCTGCGCTGACCCTATCGATTCCCTCCACGCGGATCGTTGAGGGATCAACCCAGAACCCGTAGGCGAGGGCGGCTAGAATGATCGCCTTGTGACCCGCATCCCATCCGTTGATGTCGAGTGTTGGGTCAGCTTCGGCGTAACCGAGTTTGACCGCCTCGGCGAGCGCCTCGGGGTAGTCGAGGCCCGCTTCCTGCATCCGGGTCAGGATGTAGTTGCTGGTGCCGTTAAGGATGCCGTGGACAGACTCAATTCTGTTGCCGACGAAGGCGTCGCGCAGTGATTGGATGATAGGGATGCCTCCCGCCACTGCCGCTTCGAAGAAAACGGGAACCTTGTGCTCGCAGGCGAGGTCAAAGATCTCGGCCCCTCGCTCGGCAAGCAGGGCCTTGTTACCGGTGACAACGATGCGCCCCGATCTGATCGCGGCTACCGTGAGGTCGTAGGCTTCCGTGATTCCCCCCATGAGTTCGACGACCACCTTGATTTCGGGATCCTCGAGGAGATCCTGCCAGCGATTTGAAAAAAGGGCAGCGGGCGCAGCGATATCGCGCGTTTTTTTGAGGTCCCGAACAACGATCCGACGCACATCAAACATGTACCCGGAGCGCTCCGCGATCAGGTCGCGGTGGTGTTCCAGATTCTCGTAGACCCCGGCCCCCACAGTGCCGAAGCCCGCCAATCCTATGCCGATGTTTTTCATGAAAATAGTCAGTAATCTTCTCTAGGGAAGCTCTCCAGGTAAAGCCGCTTTTGACTTGGTGGCGGTTCTGGGTGGCATGGGGAGACTTGCCGATGTAAAACCATGGAATCATGTCTGAAACACCAGCCCATGTAGGGGAAATCTTGGAGCACGTCGCCCAGTTGCTCGAACTCAAAGGAGAGAACCCCTTTAAGATACGCGCCTATACGAATGCCGCCCGGGCACTCGAATCCCTGAGCGAACCAATCGAAACAATCGTCAATGAGGGGAGGCTTGGGGAAATCGAGGGGATCGGCAAGGCAATCACCGAGAAAGTCACGGAACTCGTGACGACCGGAAAATTGGCATACTACGAGGAATTAAAGGGTTCCTTTCCCGAAGGAATTTTCGAACTGTTCGAGCTTCAGGGACTGGGAGCTAAGAAAATTAAGGCACTTCATGACCAACTTGGGGTCGCTTCAGTCGAGGATCTTGAACGTGTCTGCAAGGAGGGCAAGGCGGCTGAACTCGCCGGGTTCGGCGAAAAGACGCAGGCCAAGTTGCTGAAGGCTATCGAGGATCACCGAAAGCATGCCGGTCGCTTCCGGATCAATGTGGTCGCAGTGCTGGCAGACCAACTCCTCTCTGATTTACGTGCCCATGAAGCTGTAGGTCAACTGAGCGAGGGGGGGAGCTTCAGGCGCAGGAAGGAGACGATCGGAGACCTCGATATCCTTGTCTCTTCCCAGCACCCAGAAGAGATCACTGCCTTCTTTGTGCAGCATCCACTGGTCGAGGAGGTGATCGTGAGCGGGGCAACGAAATCGAGCGTCCGTCTCCAGGATGGCGTTCAATGTGACTTGCGCGTGGTGAAACCGGATGAGTTCCCCTTCGCCTTGGTTTATTTTACCGGAAGCAAGGAACACAATATCCGGCTTCGCAGCCGCGCCCTCGACCGCGGATGGTCCCTGAACGAGTACCGCTTCACGGTGGCTGAGGGGGCGGAACAGCCACCGGTGATCCATGATGAGAAGGAGCTATATAAATCACTGGGCCTGGATTTTATTCCTCCTGAACTCCGTGAAGACAAGGGGGAGATTGCCGCTGCGGAAGCGGGAACGCTGCCCGACCTGATCGAGTGGAGTAACCTGCGCGGCACGTTTCATTGCCACACCACGGCAAGTGATGGGAAGAATTCCCTGATTGAGATGGCCCGGGCAGCAATCGAACTAGGCTTGGCATACCTTGGCATAGCCGATCACAGTAAAAGCTCGTTTCAGGCACGAGGCCTTGATGCGGCAAGACTGGCCGAGCAGGTAGCCGAAATTCGGGAACTCAATGCCTCCAAGGAATTTCAAGAAGCCGGCTTTCGGCTCTTTGCGGGGACGGAATGCGACATCCTCAAGGAGGGCGATCTCGACTTCTCCGACGAGGTGCTCTCCACGCTTGATTACGTGGTGGCTTCTGTTCACTCCGGCTTTACAGCCGATGAGCAGACGACAACGAATCGGATCATCCGGGCGATCCGGAATCCCTACGTCACGATGATGGGGCACCTGACGGGACGACTGCTCCTCTCGCGCGACGCTTATCCGGTGAATATCCCCGCCGTGATCGAGGTTGCTGCCGAGACCGGCACGATCATCGAAATCAATGCCAGCCCCTGGCGGCTCGACATGGACTGGCGCTGGTGGCCGCTTGCCAGGGAAAAGGGAGTGAAGTGCTCGATTAACCCCGATGCCCATACTGTCTATGGCCTACAGGATCTGATTTACGGCGTCGGCATCGCCCGCAAGGGCTGGCTCACCAAGGCCGATGTGGTAAACTGCCTTCCTCTTGGAAAAATCGAGCAAGCCCTCGCGGCGAAAAAGACCGGATGAATTTTTCCACAGCTGCAACGGATGCGAAGCAACGGCCAGACAAGAAATCGCAAAGGTGTGGAGATAAATGAGACAAAATATCTCTGCGGTCTCCCTGCCTATGCGCGAGTAATGGATTTTTACTTCTGTATTTTTCTAAAAGCTTAACAGTCTTGAGTCTAATAGCCTCTTCCCAATGAAGCCCGTCCCCGAGTACTCCACGGTCGGCCCGGGGCTTTTTCATTGGCAGGGGTATGAGCCCGCCGTGAAGTGTGATTGTTCCTCCACGGCGATCGTAACCTCGGCGGGTTTGATCTTCATCGATCCGATACCACTTATTGAAGAGGCGCTTAAAGAGATGGTAGCGGACTCCTTTTCCGCGCCCGCCGCAGTCGTGTTGACGAGCGGAAATCACCAGCGGGAGAGTCTGGCGCTGGCCAAGCGCTTTGGTATCCCCATCTTTGCCCCCAAGGAGGCAGGGGATGACATGGTCGCGGATCAACGGTTCCGATCAGGCGATCCTGTGGCCGGCATGAAGTCGATTGCCCTGCCGGGCTTTGGGCCTGGAGAGACGGCTTTCATGTATGAGGGGGCGCTCATTTTCGGAGATGCCCTAATCAATCTCGAGTCGGAGGGGCTCCGCCCCCTTCCGGTAAAATACCGGGAGGACAAGAAGCAGTCGCTTCGCTCTCTTGCGGCTCTTCAGAACCTTAAACCTCAGGCGCTCCTTTTCGCCCATGGTAATCCGATCGTGAAGGATGCCTCGGGGAGTCTTGCGACGCTTCTTGATGCGCAAGAGTGAAGGCGTGGTAAGATGATGCCCATGACTCCGGAACAAGATCTTTTTTTCATGAGGGAAGCTGAGATCGAGGCTCTCAAGGGGCTTTCCGAGGGCGGCATCCCCATCGGCTCCATCCTTGTCCGTGATGGAAAGATCATCGGCAGCGGGCACAACCAGCGCGTTCAAAAAGGGAGCGCCATCCTTCACGGTGAGATGGACTGCCTCGTGAACGCTGGCCGTCAAAGCAGTTACCGCGACACCGTGATCTACTCGACGCTTTCCCCTTGTATGATGTGCTCGGGGACGATCGTTCAATTTAAGATCCCCCGAGTGATTGTGGGAGAGGCGGTCAATTATCCGGGAGTACCTGAGTTCCTTCGATCTCACGGGATTGAGGTGGAGATTCTGAACGTTCCCGAGTTGGTGCGTATGATGGGTGATTTTATCAAGGCGCGACCGAAACTCTGGAATGAGGATATTTCGGAGTAGGGGGAAAGGTTTAGAATACTCCTTTCTCCGCGAGGGAATCCATTGCGGGCAACTGTCCCTGCCATCTCTCATCGATCAAAGCGGTTTCTGGAACTGCTCTTTTCCTGACGTTGCCCCAAAAGAAAACTGCGCGGAAGTGCCGAAAATCGGAACTCCCGCGCAGTGGCTGTCAGAACGGGCCCCCCGACCCGTCTGTGACAAATCTTTTAAAAATTATTTCGCGGGGCTTGGGGTCGGTGCGTTGGTAGAGCTTCCTCCGTTTTCACCCGAGGGACTCTGTGTTCCTTTAACGTCATCTTTGGCGTACGGTTTTTTGACGGATCCACAGCAACTGGATCCACTACCTCCTGAGCTGTTATCTTCAGCACGAAGTTTTTGAGATCCAAGCGAGAGAGCTGCAAGGGCAACTCCAGCTACTGATATTCTTAAGACTGATTGGACTTTCATAGTTATTGGTGGGAGTGTTCGTCGAAGGTTTTGATCAATTGCCCGCAATGGGCAGTTATTAATTTGACCCCCGCGCAGGAAGTTTGTTCAAAGTTTTTTTACAAATTTCAAATCAACGACTTTTGCATCCTGATTGTCCTTCTGGACAAGCTGTGGAAGAATCTTATTCATGAACCGGCTCTTTTTTCCTCTGATAGGAGCCCTTGCCCTCCTCTTTTCAGGTTGTGCCAGCGTGAGTTCAACGACTGTCTTCTACCAACCCACAACACCCGTCATTTATCCACCGAAGGCTAAGGAGACTGTCATCCCGATCATGAATGCGGCTCCCAAGTTCCCGTTCCAGGAGATAGGCCGTTTTGCTTTCCAGACACAACTTGGGTACCCTTTCATCCAGAAGGCCATGATCTATAATGCGCAGAGGGTCGGTGCCGATGCCGTGATCATCAAGGATTACAAAAACTGGTCCGTACCATCCTGGTATTCGGTGCCTCCAACAGTTGGATTCATTCCTGTGGGGTATGGATGGGGTGGCTATGGTGGAGGATGGTATGGAGGTGGAGTCGTTCCGGTGGCCTATCCCGGTTACTCAGGGGTGACCTACCAGAACTTCACTGGCATTGATGCCCGGATGATTGTGTTCAAGCGCTGACATAGGATGACGGAGCCTTCCCAGTACCAGCGGCCTGTCCAACTCCCTCCGGGTGGAGAGACGAGGGTGATGTTACATTCCTGCTGCGCTCCCTGTTCCGGGGAGGTGATTGAGGCAATGGTTGCTTCTGGGCTGGAACTGGAGATTTTTTTCTACAACCCGAACATCCATCCACGTGAGGAGTACGAGCTACGCAAGGTGGAGAACATCCGCTTTGCCGAGGAGCATGGCATACCCTTTACGGATGCCGACTATGACACGGACAACTGGTTTGCCCGTGTCAAGGGTCTGGAATGGGCCCCCGAGCGCGGGGAGCGTTGCACGGCCTGCTTCGACATGCGTTTTGAGAGGACGGCTCTGCATGCGCACGAAAAGGGATTCAAGGTAATCACCAGTTGTCTAGGGATCTCCCGTTGGAAGGATATGAACCAGATCAATGGTGCCGGTGAGCGTGCCGCTGCTCGGTGGCCCGGAATGACTTACTGGACACATAACTGGCGCAAGGGAGGCGGTGCTGCCCGGATGATTGAGATCTCCAAGCGAGAGGAGTTCTACGCACAGCAATATTGCGGCTGTATTTACTCACTCCGGGATACGAACAAATGGCGGCTCGCGCATGGCCGACCCAAGGTTGAGATTGGGAAAGATTACTACGGCCGCGAAGAACTCGACAACACAGCATCCGCGGAGGAGATGCCGTGATGTCGGTTGGGATGGGAGTGGATAGGATAGTGCTCATGCTGGCATTGGTGTTTTTTGCACCATGCTTCCTGAAGGCAGAGTTGCCGCCACCCAGGCCTGAATCCACTCCCGTCACCTCCACGGTTTATTTCGCACTTGATCAGCAGGCGGTGGGCCCAGGGATGACTCCTCGTCTGCCCCTGGTATTACGGATGGTCGAGGGTCTGGTATGTGCTGTAACGGGCAAACCCAATCCCAAGGCCGCCTGGCTTTCTCTTGTGAAGCCGGGGGAAAAGATCGGTATCAAGGTCTCTGCACAGCCCGGGCCGATCGGGGGAACTCACCCTACTGTGGCCCAGGCAGTGGTTGAGGGATTGATTGCGGCCGGTATCTCCGCTTCAGATATCATGGTCTGGGACCGCAGTTGGGAGGATCTGCAACATTGCGGCTATGACAAGGTTCCAGGTCTGAATCTACGCTGGGTAGAGAAAGGGGCTGGATACGACCCTAGGGCCGTAGTGACCACGCCCGCTATCGGCCAATTGGTCTATGGGGACCTCTCCTTCAAGGAGTCACGAAGTTCGCTCGACGACATCCTGGGGCCGAAGGCTCAACTCAGCAACGAGAGTCACCTGCCAGTACTCCTTGCCCGCCAGATCGACAAGGTGATCAACATTCCCTCGCTCTGCGACAGTTACTTCACCGGTGTGCATGGCGCTTTGGCCGGCATGACCGTGGGTATCCTTGATAACTGGAGGCGCTTCAGCAAAGGCGACGGGTATGGGGACTCCGCACTGGCCGAGGTTTATTCAGACGAGAGGATTCAGAAAAAAATAGTTCTGACGCTGATGGATGGATTGGAGCTTCAGTACGCGGGAGGACCGTATCCCAGCCCTGCGAATTGCACGACTTATGCGACCCTCTTTGCTTCCAAGGATCCAGTGGCAATCGATGCCACCGCACTCCGACTGATCGACGAGCAGCGCCTCCTCTCCAAAATGCCGAAGGCCTCGGAGGATGGTGGTCACGTGGAAGAAGCTGCCTCAATGGGGCTCGGCAACAAGGAAGAGAAGATGATCGTGCTTAGGCGTATCGGCACGGGCGGAGCGGTTCATCATCCCGCGGTATCCAGCGCATTGAGGTCTACCTCCCCGCCACTTCAACCCCCTCCATCAAGCCTTCAATGATACGTGCCCAGACCGAAGGGATCATGACCCGGCGTCTGCTGCGTGACCACGCCCGAACATTTTCCCTGACGCTTCGCCTCCTTCCGGTGGCGCTGCGTGATCCACTGGGGCTCGCCTACCTTCTCGCAAGGGCTTCGGATACAATTGCGGATGCCGGCAGAATGCCGCAGACGAAACGTGCTGATATGATCAAGGAGTTAGAAGGAGCTCTTGCCTCCGGGCGCATTTCTCAATGGCTACCGAAATTTGCACAGAATGATTTCTCCAAAAAGGAGGGAGCGCTTCTCTGTGCCCTGCCCTCACTCCTTGAGCGCTTGACCAGGCATCCTGACCGTGACGAGCTAATCGCTCTCTGGAGAAATATCCTCAAGGGGCAGGCTTTTGATCTGCAGCGGTTTCCTTCCTCGCAACCATTGAGCCGTCATGAGTTGGAGTGCTACTGCGCAGATGTTGCCGGAAGTGTTGGAGTTACTTGGGCGCGCCTCATCTCAACCCATGCCCCCCATGTCCTGACGTTACCCTCCGAAGAACTCATGCCCAAGGCTCTCTCTTATGGTAAAGGGTTGCAGCTTCTCAATATCCTGCAGGATCGATCCGCTGACCTATCTATCGGCCGCATCTATGTAGAGGAGGGGCAAACTTCCGAGATGATTGTCCTTGCTCGGGCGTGGCTCTCGGAGGGGGAAATTTTCCTGAAGCATCTGTGCCCAGGGAGAGTTCTCTATGCCACCATGCTGCCATTGGAGTTGGCGTGGCGAACGCTCAAAAAAATCCGCGCTAGCACGGGAGTGTCGCGGGTGAAGTTACGACGGTCAGAGATCCGTGCGGCTCTGTTGTGGAATCTGACATCTCTGTGGTTGCCTCGATGCCCCAATCGTGATTCATAGGCCGAATGCATCTCATCGACTACATCCACTGGTTTCAGGAAAACTTCATCCACCTCGACAAGAGTTTGGAAAACATCGTCCATCTCTATGGCATCTGGGTGTATGCAATCCTGTTCGGGATCGTCTTCTGCGAGACGGGTCTGGTCATCACCCCCTTTCTGCCCGGTGATGCACTTCTCTTCGCCGTCGGTGCCTACAGTGTTTCCCATCCTGAAGCAGGCCTCAGCTGGCCCACGGCGATGGGACTCCTCATGGTGGCGGCTTTTCTCGGCAATATGGTGAACTTTGCCATAGGTGGCACCTTGGGGGGGAAGATCTTCAGCGAGAATGCACTCATCCTGAAGAAGGATTACCTCGACCGCACCCATCTCTTCTTCGAGAGGCACGGAGCTAAGGCAATCATCCTTGCTCGCTTCCTGCCGATCTTTCGGACTCTTTCTCCCTTTGTGGCCGGCATGGCAGCAATGGATCGCCGAAAGTTCACACTCTATACGATCACCGGCAGCGTGATCTGGGTTTTTCTCATGATGATTGCGGGTGTTCTGTTCGGACAGATCGACTGGGTGCAGAAGCACTTTGAGACAGTGGTGCTGGGGATCATCGTGATCTCCATGCTGCCGGTCGCTTACGAGGTAGGCGTTCAGTTTCTTGATTCACGCAAATCCCGCAAGTGAACCAATGATTCAGGGGCTTATAAAATAAGCCTCCAGAAGCTAGTCCTACATAAGGAAACAGGATTACACGCCAGCCGATGCCCATGAATACTTGGGCGGCTGGCGTTTTGATTTTTCGGAGTGATTGGGACCACATAAAGTTTTTCCCGCCCGGAAAATATTTTTTAAAAAACAAAAGAATTCGTTGACTCTGAGATCCTCTCGTATAAGGTTTTCAATCCCGACAGCGACTATGGTCACTCGATCGGGAATGTTCTTCGCCAGTCTGCCTCGAGTACATGAACAAGTACGAGGTGGTGCTGACGGCCCTCTCCGAGCTTTTGCAACAGCGAAAGCAACAAGGGTCGACTCACCCCTTTCGCAGCCACTGGAAACGATCTTTGAAAGCGCAGGTCCGGTTTTGCACAGTATCGAAAACCGGATGGATCATTAAGACAGTAATAGACAATCAGCAAAAACTGAATTGTGCGTTTTTCGTTAATTGAAATTGAAGTTTTTTTACAGACTGTCTCCCGATTCACTACGGTGACTCGGGTAGATTAGTGCTGGAATTTGCCTCCCGTATAGCGCGAGGAGGCGCAAACTTTCTACGGAGAGTTTGATTCTGGCTCAGAACGAACGCTGGCGGCGTGGATAAGACATGCAAGTCGAACGGGACTTGATTTGTAGCAATACCGATCAAGTCTAGTGGCGAACGGGTGCGTAACACGTGAGCAATCTGCCGGGAAGTGGGGGATAACTCGCCGAAAGGCGAATTAATACCGCATATGGCCAAGGAGGACATCCTCCTGACGTCAAAGCAGCAATGCGCTTCCTGATGAGCTCGCGGCCTATCAGCTTGTTGGTGAGGTAATGGCTCACCAAGGCTATGACGGGTAGCTGGTCTGAGAGGACGACCAGCCACACTGGAACTGAGACACGGTCCAGACACCTACGGGTGGCAGCAGTCGAGAATTTTTCACAATGGGGGCAACCCT